>Ga0102934_1000228_pt1 | contig 35045 bp, 34 predicted proteins | sample SalPonR2_A_D1_MG_FD_78175 | JGI IMG/M metagenome (GOLD analysis project Ga0102934, IMG submission 78175) | Salt pond soil microbial communities from South San Francisco under conditions of wetland restoration - Salt Pond MetaG R2_A_D1_MG | ecosystem: Environmental > Aquatic > Marine > Intertidal... | reverse complement strand
GTCCTCGTCCTCGTCCTGCTCAGGGCCTCGAGCGGAATCTGCCGGCGCCAGATCCTCGTCCTCGGCTGCAGAATCAAGGGCTGCGTCGGCTTCCTCCTCGATGGGTTCGAGCTCTTCGGTCTCGTCAGCTTCGTCAGCTTCGGGCTGATCGTGAGCATCTTCGAGCTGATCGGCGTCTTCTGGCTCGCTCAAATCGAGCTCGGCGTCCGTCTCCTTCGATTCATCAGACTCGATCAGTGCGTCACCTTCGGCGTGTTCAGGCGTCTCACTGGGCTCGACCGTGAGCTCTTCATCGTCGATCTCGAAGAAATCGATCGAGTCCTGTGCATCCGTCGGGTCGGCGTCCGATGTCAGCGCGGGCTCTTCGGTCTCGGTGCTCTGAAGCGGCGGCAGGTGCTGCAGCGTGCCGTGCTCTCCGGTTCGATCGCGATGCGCCTTGCTGTGCAGATCGCGCAGTTCGCCGGCCAGGGCCGAAGTATTGAAGGTATCAGGGTCGACCAGCTCGCCACGCAGGCGCTCGAGACGATGGCGGAACAGCTCGGCGCAGTGCGCCATTGCCTCCATCCCGGCCGAGGACGGCGCAGAATGGGTCAGAGAAAGCTCTTCGAGATAGGCTTCGAGGATCTGGGCGGTTTCCGTTTCATCACCGATCGGTGCCAGTCGCATCGTCCCTTTCATGGTGTGCACGATGCGCACCATGCCCTCGTCGATCTCTGGCGTATGGCCCGACTCCTGGCTGTCGTGCAGCCAGCGTTCCATGGCCTCGAGATTTTCCGATAGTTCCTTGACCATCAGATCGACGAGCGTCGAGTCCAGACCCTCCAGTTCGGGTGGCAGCTCGTCGGCATGCGCCGTGTCGGCGGCTTGTTCGGTCTTTTCGTCGTCCGTGTCGAGGCGCCCATCAGCGGCTGCATCGGCGCTCTCGGCAACTTCCTGACAGGTCGCTTCGTCGAATTCGGCCTCTTCCTTGCCGGTCAGTCGAGCTCGCATGCTGGGGAGCACTGTGACGGCATCTGCAACGATCGAGGTGACTCGCGGCTCGGGCGCGAGCTGACCATCGAGGATGCGATTGAGCATATTCTCGATATGCCAGGCGAACTCACCGATTTCCATAGCACCCGCCATCCGTCCCGAACCCTTCAGGGAATGGAATGCGCGGCGTATCGTCAGCGTATGTTCTTCTTCGGCGGGCTGATCCTGCCACTTGGGAACCACGTCTTCCAGAGAGGCCAGCTCCTGGTCGAATTCTTCGAGGAAGATCTCGACGATGTCGAAATCATCGAAAGCCGAATCAGGCGACTCGAGCACAGTTTCTTCTCTGGCTTCGCCGTCGACCTCGAGGCCCTCGCCAGCCTCGAGGTCTTCGTCAGCCTCGAGGTCCTCGCCAAGCTCCACGCTCAGGTCATCATCGTCTAGATCGAGGATCTCATCGTCGATCTCCAGGATTTCATCGTCCTCCTGGTCGGCGGACACGGCGTCTGCCTCGATCGGAAGTTCCTCGGGCTCGTCCTGATCAGGCTGATCATCGGCGTCGATCAGGTCGAGCTCGTCGGGCGCTGTGTCGATCGGAGCCTCGTCCTGATCCTCCGGCGCCTGAGCATCCAGGTCGGTGTCTCCGTCGTCTGCTGACTCCAGGTATCCGAGCGCGGTCAGGTGCTGACGGGCCGAGTTGAGGTAGCGCTGGCCGCGCTCGTCCTGCAGGGTCAGGCTCTCGAGATAGAACTCGGTGGTCGTGAGTGTTTCAGCCAGCGCTTCCAGCGCCACGCCATCGCGTTGTTCACGATCCGGCGAAAGATGATCGACGGCAACCCTGGAGGCTGCGTCGAGCATCTGTGCTGCCTCTGCCAGATTGGCCATCTGCAGGGCACCGGCGATGCGGCCGAGAATGGTGACGGCTTCATCGATTGCCCCGTCATCGGCCTTGTTCCTGTTGATCGCGTCGAGTAGATGCTTGGCGTGGGCAAGATCCTCGAGCGCTTCCTTGACCAACTGCTTGACTACGCGCCGCTTTTCCGATGGCGGCAGCAGCGTGGCATCGGCCTCGTTGATGTCATCTTCCTGGCCGATATCGGCGGCCAGCCCGAAACTTTCTTCCAGCTGTGATTCCACGACCAGAAGCTCACGCGCCACCAGCAGCAGAGCGGGGTCGTCGGGGGTGCCGGCCAGATCAGACAGCTTGCTGGCCTGGCCCTGAACGCGTGCTGCCAAGTGGTCGAGGCCCAGCATTGCGAGGCTTTCACCGACCGACTCCAGCAGCGCAGTCTGCTGATTCAGTATCTCCGGGTCGCTGTCCTGCTCGAGCTGTGCGCCCAGGGCTTCCTTGATCTTGGCCAGATCTTCCCGGGCGGCCTTGGTGACGGCGGCGAACAAGGCCCGGTTGCGTCCGGCGAGAAAGACCTTGGCTCGTGCGAGCTGATCGGGGACATGATCGGCCAGCTGAAAGGCCTCAAAGACCTCCGCTGCCAGAGGTGTATCGGCCTGTGACAGGGCGATCTGGAACAGCAGGCTCCGGCACAGATCGTCGGCTTTTTCTTCCAGCGCGTTATCGTCAGACTGATCGGCAAAGGCTTTCAGGGTGACATCGGTACGAGCGAACAGTCGGGTGATATTCGGGCCACCCGCGACGTGCTGTTCGCTGAGTGCCTCGCACAGGGCGGCGGCCGCCCAACCGACCCGACGCAGGGCTGCAGGTGCATGGCCCGAGTCGCGGATCTTGAGCGCCACCTCGGCCAGAGTGTTGATCGCCTCGGCATCCTGATGGTTGACGAGAAAACCGCGCAGGGCATGTTGATAGTCACGCCGCAGCTCGGCCGGCTCGGCCTCGTTTCTTGTTTCCGGCAGCGTGGCCTGGTCGACATCCGGGCGAAAGAAGGTGGCTTCATCCAGCGCCGGTTGGTTGGCAGAAGTGCGCAGGTCATTGATGGTCGGGAGGACCACAACGGGCGAATCGGTCCGGGCACTTTCCAGGTAGTCCAGATAATCGGGCAGGATGGCCGTGGCTTCCAGAACCCGGGCGATGGTTTCTCCCTCGTCCCTGGCGTCCCCGCTCTTCAGCGCTTCCAGCGCCATGCCCATGGCTTCGGCAATCAGTTGGCCACTGTTGAACTCCATGACAGCCAGGGATCCGGCCACCTTTTCGCAGGCCGTGATGGCTTCATCCAGGTCGTGCTCCTGGCGCTCCTGCTCCTCGTCACCAAAGCGCTCGATCCCTTGCCGAACATCCTCGAACAATTCATCGAGCAGCGGACGAGTCCACTGCAGCGATTGGTTACTGATGTGGGTGCTGCTCATGTCAACAGCCCGGCGCGCTGGTCGTTATGAAAGCCACGCATGCGTCACTGACCTCTCTGTCGGAATTCTTGAACCCGTGTTTCGGATGATGCGAATCCACCGTGTCTCAGTTGTTGTCTTCCGGGAGGGTGAAGTCAGATACCGAATCACGAAGATCACGGACGAGTTCAGCCAGGTTGGCCACCGATTTGGCAGTTTCGCCGGTACCCTCGGTCGTCTGAACCGAAATGTCGCGAATGCTGTTCATCAGCTGTGCGATCTTGGTTGCGTTCTGCGACTCGTCCTGGGCCTGACGAGAGATGTTCTGAATCAGCCCGGCGAGATCGTTGGATACGGTTTCGATCGACTCGAGCGCCTCACCGGCATCCTCGGCCAGTCGGGCACCGGAGACCACCTGCGTGGTGGTCTGTTCCATGGAGTTCACGGCTTCGGCGGTGTCGGCCTGAATGGTCTGGACCAGCGCTTCGATTCGCCGCGTCGCGTTGGTGGCGCGTTCGGCCAGTCGCTGGACTTCGTCGGCGACGACCGCGAAACCACGACCGGCGCCGCCGGCGGAGGCGGCCTGAATCGCCGCGTTCAGGGCGAGCACGTTGGTCTGTTCGGAAATGCCGTTGATCAGTTCGACGATGTCCCCGATTTCCTGGGACGATTCACCGAGACGCTTGATCCGTTTGGAGGTTTCCTGGATCTGGTCACGAATACTGTCCATGCCTGAAATCGTCTGGCGCACCATGTCGGCGCCGCGATTGGCGATTTCGACCGAATTCTGGGCAACGTCAGCGGATTCGCTGGAGCGCTGGGCCATATCGTCGAAGGAGCGCGCCATTTCGTTGATCGTATCGGTCGCTTCACGAATTTCGCGGGCCTGGTGTTCGGACGCCTCGGCCAGCTGCATGGTCGTTGCGCGGGTCTCCTGCGCCTGGGCGGCCACCTGCTGGGCGGTGTTGTTGACGCCGGATACCAGGTCACGCAGAGCTTCGACCGCATAGTTGACCGAGTCTGCAATGGCGCCGGTCACATCCTCGGTCACCGTGGCCTGAACCGTCAGGTCACCATCAGCCAGCGAGCTCATTTCATCGAGAAGGCGCAGAATGGCGTCCTGGTTGCGCTGGTTGACCTCGGTCGTTGCCCGGGCGCGCTTGCGCTGGGCCAGGTAGGCACCAAAGCCGATCAGGAACAGAATGGCGAGCGCGCCGCCGGCAAGCACAAGGCCGGCCAGCAGCGAAGGCCAGATCTCATCCTGACCCAGCCGGCTGTAACTCCCTGCCAGTGACTGCGCCTGATCGGTCAGGTCTTCAGCATCGAGGAAGATTTCGTCGGCGGCTTCGCGCACTTCGAACAGGTCGGTTGATGCCGTCAGGATGGTGTCGACGTCGAGCCGGATCTCTTCGAAGATCGGCATCACGTTGGCCAGGCCTTCGAGCACACGCGTGTTACGCGCTGCCGCGAGATTCAGGTCTTCATCACCGTTGATCAGCCCCTGCAGCACACGATCGAAAAGAGCCGCATCGGCGCGGAAGGCGTCGGCGGCGGTAATCGCCCCCGGGCCACCGTCCAGAATGTCCCCTACTCGGCGCAGCATCCGGTCGGCGAGAACGAGCTGTCGGCTGGCGACATAGATCTGGATGGAAGGGGAGCCGGTTTCGATCATCCGACGAACCACTTCATCGGACTGGGCCTGCAGCTGGGGAATATTGTCGGAAAATGCGATCGAGCTGTCGGCCAGTTCGATGACCAGGTCGGTGCGGTCGAGGATTCGGGAGCTGAACTCGTTGATCTCGTTCCAGGTGTCTTCCAGCGTGGCCAGCTCGTCCTCGACGGCAGGTGGCGACGGCGGCAGGCCGGTGACGGGGTTGCCGTTCCGAAGCTGATTGATCGCGCTGTTGATGCTGTTTCGCGTCTCACGCAGTTCGTCGAAGGCATCGAAGTTTCCGACCGCCGACTCACCCGCAGCCTTGGCAAGCTGCTGGGCCCGCACCTGGATATCGGTGGTCAGGGCAAGATACTCGGTCTGCTGCTGGTTGCGCTGATTGAGCAGGTAGAAGTTGAACGCCACCAGGCCCAGAAGGGCGACCAGCAGCACGAACAGCAGTGCCTGCGGCAGCGAGAGTCGCTGCTCGGTTGATTGCGTGCCCACACTACTCATGCCATCACCTCATGTGTACTCATTCGATTTCCTGACTCTGCAAATATGTAACGAAGGGACCCTTGTCGGCAGGATTGGCGCGCGCGAAAAGCATCCCCATTTCTATTGTTTCGATCCGATCATCCGGACACGAACCGATGTGCATCGCAAGATCGATCAGCCGATCTTCTTTACTGCTGGCGCCCTGGCGTGCAAAAGCGCAGCTGGAATCACGCCGGCGAATTCACTGCTCGCGCGATCCGTCCATGAAATCCAGGCGTCGCTGGAGTTCGTCGATTCTGAAAACCCCCCAACTTTGCTCACCGCTTGGAAAATTCTGCCGAACCAGTCCCTTGAGCACGGTGTCATTCCAACCGGAATCATCCTCGAGATCATCGGTGTGGAAATGTCGCTGGCCGAAGACCTCATCAACAACGAGACCGGCCAGACGCCCCTGCAGGCGGGTCAGGATCAGGCGTGTACGCGCCGTCACCGGCGTTCTGCTGCCAAACAGGTACCAGCCGAGGTCAGACACGGGTGCCAGGTTTCCACGCACATTGGCCAGGCCCAGCAGCCACTCCTTGGTGCCGGGTACCGGATAGAACGGAGGAAAGGCGATGATTTCTTCGACCTGATCGATCCGGCAGGTGAGCTGGTAGTCACCGAGCCGGAAGACTACGCCGTCCCAGTTGCTGACCTGCTGCTGGCGGCCTGCTTCGCCGACATCGTGCCCAAGGCTGCGATTCTCGTAATCGCCCAGCAGCCGGAAAAGTCCAGACCTGATCGCGTTTTCCGCTTCGAAGTTCTGCTCCCCTTGCATGTTCCCTCGCGACGTCGTTCTCGCCGAATCCGCTGACCTCAGGCGGTCTCGGCTGGGTTGATCTGCTCACGCACCGCGGCCAGCAGCTCGTCACGCGTGAAAGGCTTGGTCAGGTACTGGTCGGATCCAACGATCCGACCGCGCGCCTTGTCGAACAGTCCATCCTTGCTGGTCAGCATGACGACGGGGACATGGCGGAAACTGGCGTTGTTCTTGATGATAGCGCAGGTCTGGTAGCCATCCAGGCGCGGCATCATGATATCCACGAAGATGAGATCGGGCTCATGCTTGTGAATCAGGGCCAGGGCCTCGAAGCCGTCATTGGCCGTGATGACTTCGCACCCCTCGCGACTCAGCATCGTCTCTGCCGAGCGTCGAATCGTTCGGCTGTCGTCGATCAGCATAATTTTGAGGCCATTGAGGCTCACGCGGCTTTACTCCTTGACAAGCTTCATTTCGTTCGTCGTCCCGCTCCTCGCCGAACGTCGAAATACAGCAGTGCCATGCTCTGCAGGATCCCTAGGTTAGTCGATCTTGGGTGGATTTGCCAATCCGGTAGAATAGATCATCTCAAGCCCCGGGCATTTAAGGTTTTTTTCGCTCGAAACTGCGACATAATCGTCATTTTCGGGTCTGTTTGCCAACGATCACCACGACACACAAAGCTCATGCGCCAGAATCTCATCGTCGTCATGGACGACATTGCGTCGATTACCGTCGCCAAGGACACCAGTTTTGCGATGCTGCTCGAGGGGCAGCGGCGCGGCTATCAGGTCCACTATCTCAACGAGGACGCACTGTCGCTCGATGGTCATCGAGCGCTTGCGCGGATGCACCGCATCACGGTTCGCGACGACCCGGAGGACTGGTTCAGCCTGGGCGAGCCCATCGAGCGGCCGCTCGGGTCGGATGATCTGATCCTCATGCGGGCCGATCCACCGGTCGATGAACGCTATGTCTTTGCAACCTACCTGCTCGATTGCGCTCAGGATAGTGGAGCGCTCGTCGTCAACCGGCCCAGCGCGCTGCGCGACTTCAACGAAAAGCTGGCGATCACCCGGTTTCCGGAACTGATGCCGGCGACCCGTGTCAGCGCAAACGCGGGAGAACTGAAGGCCTTTGTCCGTGCGCAGGGTCGAGCCGTCCTCAAGCCCCTCGATGGGATGGGCGGCAAGAGCATTTTCCTGGCCTCACGCGAGGATCCGAACCTGAATGTGATCATCGAGACGCTGACCGATGGTGGGCAGAAACTGGCCATTGCCCAGCAGTTCCTGCCCGAGATCGCGGATGGAGACAAACGGATCCTGATCGTTCATGGACAGCCTGTTCCCTATCTGCTCGCCCGGATTCCGACCGGTGACGATTTTCGCGGCAATCTCGCCAAGGGGGGGCGCGGTGAAGGCCGCCCGCTGAGCAAGAGCGATGAGGCTATCGCGCGGACCGTCGCGCCTGTCCTGCTCGATCATGGCATCGATTTTGCCGGGCTCGATGTGATTGGCGAACGGCTGACGGAAATCAATGTCACCAGTCCGACCTGTGTCCGCGAGCTGGATCGGGAATTCGGCCTGAACATCATTTCGGACCTGTTCGACGCCATCGATCCATGACCACTGCCTGGCGCCTGAATACTTCTGCGGATTCGCTGGCGCTGGCGCTGGCGGTGGCGATCGGAATTCATGTTGCCGCGATCGGTCTGATCCATTTCGATGTCTTCAGCGGTCGATCCGATGAAGTGCCGACCAGCCTCGACGTGATTCTGGTGCAGTGGGCCAATGAAACCCCGCCCGAAGAGGCCGACTTTCTGGCTCAGGCAGCGCAGCAGGGCGGGGGCGACAGTCCGGATCTCAAGCGTCCGGCCGAACCCATGATGACCGGAGAAGTCAGGCCCGATCAGGAGCTCGAGCCGGTCGAGCAGGCGGCCGAGGACCAGATCCTGGAGCGGCGACCGGCCGACCTGGTGGCGACGGCTTCGGATTCGGGTCCGGTCCAGTCCGCCGTCACCGAGGATACGGCACGGCTGGATTCGACGACTTCGCAGGAGCTGATCGAACAGTCGCTGGCGGTGGCCCGGGCTTCGCCGAATCGCTTCGCCGAAGCTCAGGATTTTCCCGAGAGGCGGCGCCGGAAATTCATTTCGGCCAACACGCGCGAACACCTGTATGCCACTTACATGCGGTCATGGGTGGCCAAGGTCGAGCGGGTCGGGAACCTCAACTATCCCGAGCAGGCTCGGCGGATGAATCTCGACGGAGCGCTCGTCCTCAGCGTGGATATCCTGGCCGATGGGAGTGTCGAGCAGATCCGCGTGCTTCGCTCCTCCGGCTACGACGTTCTGGACGAGGCTGCGGTGCGGATCGTGCGATTGTCAGCGCCCTTCTCACCGCTACCCGATGAAATCAACCGTGAAGTCGATGTGCTCACGATCACGCGGACCTGGCAGTTCTCATCACAGTCCGGACTGTATTGAATCCACGACCCGGGTGATAGAATGCCACTGTGAGCTATCTCGAACATCAATTCCTCATCGCGATGCCGGGCATGGATGACCCGAACTTTGCCCGTGGCGTTACCCTGCTGTGTCAGCACAATGACGAGGGCGCGCTCGGAATCACCATCAATCGACCCTCCGGGATCACCCTGGCCGACGTTCTCGACCAGATCGGCATCGAATGCAGCGGTCGAAACCTCGACGATGTTCTGGTCTACGAGGGCGGTCCCGTGCATCCCGAGCGCGGCTTCGTGCTGCATTCCGGGCCACCGGTCTGGGAATCCAGCATGCGGGTCGGGCCGGGCATCTCGGTGACGACCTCGCGCGATATTCTCGAAGCCATCGCTGAAGGGAACGGGCCGGAGAAGTTTCTCATGGCGCTGGGCTATGCGGGCTGGGATGCCGGACAGCTGGAGGACGAAATGCGCGACAACGCCTGGCTGAACGTGATGGCCAAGGCTGACATCCTGTTCGATCTGCCAGTCGATCAGCGCTGGACCGAAGCCGTCGAGAGCCTCGGTATCCAGGTCGATACCCTGCAGCCCGCCGGCGGCCATGCCTGAAGCCGGGTCCGGCCCCTGGCTGGCGCTGGACTACGGCGAACGCTGTGTCGGCGTCGCCATGGCGCATCCCATGACCGGAACCGCGCGACCGCTTGCACCGCTGTCCCATCGCTCCAGCGATCAATTGAATCACGCCATCGATCAGCTGATTCGCGAGTGGCGGCCCAGTGATATCGTGGTCGGCCTGCCGCTGGCCAGCAACGGGACTGAGTCACCGATGAGCCGACGGGTTCGACGGTTTGTTCGGGCGCTGGAAGCCGCCAATCCCGAACTCAACATCGAACTTCAGGATGAACGCATGAGCAGCGAGATCGCCGCTCGCCAGTTTGCCGACCGGCGCCGGGCCGGCCGCGCCCGCCGCAAGGATGCCGCCAGTCTGGATAGTCATGCGGCGGCTGTCATTCTTGATGCCTGGATGCGAGACAGTGGAAAACTCTAATCCAGCACGCCGCCACTTCCTCAGCATCATGGACCTGTCCGTAGATGCACTCGAGGGCCTGATCGACCGCACCCTGGCCCTGGCCCGGGGTGCGCCGGTGAAACCGCTGGTTGGTAGCGTGGCCAACCTCTTCTTCGAGCCGAGCACGCGCACTCGGGTCTCCTTCGAGCTTGCCGCCCAGGCGTTGGGTGCGCGGGTGGTCAATATCGAACTGGCGAGCTCCTCGGCCACCAAGGGCGAATCCCTGACCGACACCTGCGCCACCCTGGCGGCCATGGGTGTAGGTACCCTGGTCGTTCGCCATCCTGACAGCGGTGCCGTGGCCACGCTTGCAGCAGATCTTCAAGGGTCTGCCCAGCTGGTCAACGCCGGCGACGGGCACGGTGAGCATCCGAGCCAGGCGCTGCTGGATGCCGCAACGCTTCAGGCAACAGGCCTTGACTGGCCGAACGCCACCCTGGCGATCATTGGCGATCTGCGTCACTCCCGGGTCGCACGCTCGGGCCTGCAGTGCTTCCATGCTCTGGGCATCGGGTGTGTTCGCCTGGCCGGGCCGGAGCTGATGCTGCCTGACTGGGAGGTCGGCTCGAGGGTCGAGCGGGTGCATTCGATCGAGGCGGCAGTGAACGAGGCCGATGCCATCATGATGCTCAGAGTCCAGCACGAGCGTATCGACAAGACCATCTGGCCCGAGCCACGCACCTATGCCCGTGACTGGTGCCTGCGTGAGGAGCATCTGGCCCGGGCTCATCCGGACTGTCGGGTGCTTCACCCGGGACCGATCAACCGCGGCATGGAAATCGAATCCCGAGTCGCGGACGGCCGCCAATCGCTGATTCTCGAACAGGTTCGAATGGGCGTCCATGCAAGAACGGCCATTTTTGAATGGCTGAAGGATGAACAGCAATCGTGAGTTCGCAGGACACGAACGACAGGCACCGGCGTGTTCGAAGCTTCGTGCGTCGACCGGGTCGTCTTACGCCTGCTCAGGCTCGGGCGCTTGAGGAGCTGCTGCCGCGCTATGAGCTGCCGCACCACTGCAAGGATGCGGCCAGCCTGTTCGATGGCGACCGGCCGCTGGTCGTCGAGGTCGGTTGCGGCAACGGCCAGGCCCTGGCCTTCATGGCCGTCAATGAACCGAACTTCAATTTCCTCGGGATCGAAATCCATGAGCCCGGTGTCGGGCGCCTGCTTCGCTCCATCGAGGCGGCCGGTCTGGACAACGTCCGGGTCGCGGTCCGGGATGCGGTCGAGGTGTTCGAGCAGCAGATTCCGATGGCCAGCCTCGAGCAGGTCAGAATCTATTTTCCCGACCCCTGGCCAAAGAAGCGCCACCACAAGCGCCGCCTGATCCAGGCGCCGTTTCTGCAGCTTGTGGCCGATCGGCTTCGCCCCGACGGGCTTGTGCATCTGGCCACCGACTGGATGCCCTATGCCGAATGGATGCTCGAGGCGCTGGCCGAGGTGCCGGCCTTCGAGCTGATCGGAGATCCCTATCTGCCGCGGCCGGAATGGCGGCCACAGACTCATTTCGAGCAGCGCGGCGAACGTCGCGGTCACCGCATCGTGGATATCCTGTTGCGGCGGGTCAGGGACTGAAACGCGCGCCGACCGGAATGATTCGGATGCGCCCTCCTGACAGGCAGTGACGGCCACGAGAAGCAAAGCGCTTGAGTTGATGCAATGCCACTGCCCAATCCACAGGTGATCGGTTAAGGTAAGGCTCCAAGGTCTCATTCTCCGATCAAGGTCGATATCCCGCGATGGAAGCCAGCCTGACGCTCAGCAGCGACATGATCCTCGTGCTCATGTTGCTCGCCCTGACCGTCATCCTGTTTGCTTTCGAGCTGGTTCGCATCGACATTGCGGCCATTTCCATCATGGTCCTGATCGGGCTGCTCGGCCTGGTACCCGGCGAAGAGCTGTTCAACGGCTTTGCTTCCAACGCGGTCATCTCGGTGATTGCGGTCATGATCATCGGCGCAGGCCTGGACCGGACCGGGGTCATGAACGTCGTGGCCAATTTCATCGTCAAGCTGGGCGGTCGATCGGAATCGCGCATCATGGCCATGGTCTCGTCCACGGTCGGCGTGACTTCCGGATTCATGCAGAATACCGGGGCGACCGCGCTGTTCCTGCCGGTGGTCAGCCGGATTTCGGCTCGCCTCGATCTGCCGCTGCCCCGCCTGCTGATGCCGATGGGCTTCTGCGCCATTGTTGGTGGGACCATCACCATGGTCGGCTCCTCGCCGCTGATCCTGCTCAACGATCTCATTCTGACCTCGAATCGCTCGCTGCCGCCGGGGGCAGAGGCACTGCAGCCCTTCGACCTGTTCGACGTGACCCCGGTCGGCCTGGCCCTGCTGGCCGCGAGCCTTGTGTACTTCCTGCTCCTGGGCTCGCTGCTTCTGCCCAAGACCGAGACCAAGCGGGCGGCATCGCCCGGACGGACGAAGAACTACTTTGCCGAGGTCTACGGGATTCAGGGCGATGTCTACGAAATGCTCGTCACCGTGGACTCGCCGCTGGTGGGTATGCGGATTTCGGAGGCCGAGAAGCTGGAGGGCTCGCCATTGTTTCTGGCCATCCAGAATACCGACAAACCCAGACTGGCGCCGCCTGCCGATGAAATGATCTGGGTCGGCACCGTGCTGGGTGTCATGGGTACCCGTGATCGGGTCGGTGAGTTCGCCCTGGCCAATCAGCTCCGTCTGCAGCCCCGGCTCAAGACCTTCGGAGCCCTGTTCAATCCGACCCGGGCCGGCATTTCGGAGGTCGTGATTCCGCCCGGTTCCAATCTGATCGGTCAGACCATCGCCGAGGCTCGACTGCGGTCGCGCATGGGCATCTCGGTGCTTGCGATCAACCGGCGCGGCGAGATCATCGTTCAGGGCCTGCGTGAAGAAACGCTGCAGCCCGGCGACTGCCTGGTCAGTCATTCGACCTGGCGCGACCTGGCCAATGTGGCGCGCGACAAGGACCTGATCGTGGCCACCGATATCCCCAAGGAAGAGCAACGACCGCAGAAGGTCGGTTTTGCCCTGGGGTTCTTCCTGCTGTCCATGAGCCTGATTCTGTTCACCGATTTCAGACTGTCGATTGCGCTGCTGACGGGTGCCATGGGCATGGTACTGACCGGCGTACTCAGTATCGACGAGGCCTACCAGTCGGTCAGCTGGAAGACCGTATTTCTGATGGCCAGCCTGATCCCCTTAGGCATCGCAATGGAGGTCACTGCGACTGCGGCATGGCTGGCCGAACAGGCACTGGGCCTGGTCGGCGGTCTGCCCGAGATCGCGATGCAGATCCTCCTGGTCCTGCTGGCGACCGGCTTTACCCTGGTCATGTCCAACGTCGGTGCGACCGTGCTGCTGGTCCCGATCGCCATCAACCTGGCTCTGGCCACGGGTGCCAGCCCTGCGATGTACGCGCTGATCGTGGGTCTGGCCACCTCGAATGCCTTTATCCTTCCGACTCACCCGGTCAATGCCCTGATCATGGGGCCGGGGGGTTACAAGGTGAAGGACTTCATTCGGGTCGGCGGCCTGATGAGTGTTCTGTTCATGGTCGTGATGCTGACGGTGGTCAACCTGATCTTCTGAACTCGGCGACGGCACTCAGCGGGGATCGAGATGGATCCTGATCTCCTCGCCGTCGTCTTCGAGGGGCACCGCGGTCAGGCCCGCATTCCGGCAGGGCCCGGAGATACAGTGGCCCGAATCCGGCTCGAAGACCGCGCCATGGGCGGCGCAGACCAGATTGCCGTGCTCGTCTGAGAGGAATTTGTTTGGCGCCCAGTTCAGCGGACGGCCCTGGTGCGGGCAGACGTTGAGCCAGGCCCGGGCCAGCGCGTTGTGGCGGGTGGCGACGAGAAAACGGCGTCGACCATTGACCTCGGTATCGAGTTCGACAAACTCGCCCTCGATCAATGTTTCAGAGCGGCAAAGGAACTTGCTGGACGCCACGGAGTCTGCCTCTGGTATGAAGATGAATAATGAGTGGAAGCGATTCTATCAGCCGCCTCAGAACCCGCTGGCGCGGTTCGGCCTGGTCCTGCTCGGGATCGCAATTCTGGCCCTGAGCTTCATGCTCGGCCTGGTCTTTCTCGCGGTGGCGGCGGGTCTGGCGATCATCGGAGGGATCGTTCTTACCGTCAGGCGCTGGTTGGGGCTGGGACAATCCGAAGCACCGCAGGATCGCACGATCGATGTCGAATACCGCGTGATTCGCAAGGAGCGCGACGAGTAGGGTCATTGCGGGGCCCTACCGGCCGCACTCAGATAATCAGCGTCATCACCAGGAATAGCGCCAGCACGGCGGCCATCCACAGTGCCGTGTGGCCCATCGGAGCCCGGCTGGAAAAGTAGTTGTAACTCCCTTCCTTGAAGCCCTTGATCAGGAACTTGCCGAGACTGGAGAGCGTCCTGCTGACGGTCTCGGAGACGGCTGTCAGGCCGCGGTCGATCTTCCCGGCCAAGGCCGGAACCGCCCGGCGATAGATCCAGTCCACGTCGAGGCTGATCGTCTCGGTCCGCTTCATCAGCGGGAGCAGCACGAAGAAGGCCAGGCCGGCAAACAGCAGCAGCTGGAGCTGGGTCACGACATGTTCCGCCGTGTAGGGCTCGTAGTCGACCGGGTAGGGCAGCAGACCGTAGAGCAGGTTCGGGAACAGGCCGATCGCGATGCAGGCCGCCGCGAACAGAATCATCGCGATGCGCATGTTCCACGGCGCTTCGGGTGGACGCAGGCCGGAATCCTTCTGGAAGAACACGAACCAGGGGAACTTGATGCCGGCGTGCAGGAAGACTCCTGCCGAGGCTGCGATCAGCAGGAACCAGACCAGACCGAGATGCTCATATCCGGCGGCCGAGGAAATCATGGATTTCGAGACAAAGCCGGAGGTGAACGGAAAGGCCGAAATCGCCAGAGCGCCGATGATGCCGCAGACCGTGGTCAGCGGCATGGTTCGAAACAGGCCACCCAGCTCCGAGCACTTTCTCACCCCCGTCTGATAGAGCACCGCCCCGGCGCTCATGAACAGCAACGCTTTGTAGATGATGTGGCTGAAGGCGTGCGCGGCTGCACCGTTCAGCGCCAGCTCGGTGCCGATGCCGACTGCCGTGACCATGAAGCCGACCTGGTTGACGATCGAGTAGCTCAGGATGCGCCGCATGTCGTTTTCCAGCAGCGCGAAGATGATGCCGTAGAAAATCATGAACAGGCCGACCCAGACCAGCAGGGGCTGACCCGGGAAGAGCAGGATCAGGGCGAGCACTGAGGTCTTGGTCGTGAACGCCGACAGGAACACGCCGCCCATCGGGCTGGATTCGGGATAGGCGTCGGCCAGCCAGGCGCTGATCGGGGGAGCGGCGGCATTGATCAGGACGCCGATGAATACCATCCAGGTGGCGAAGGAGTCCAGGGTCAGGGCCTGAATCTCCAGCGACCCGGTCGCCACATAGATGCCCTCGATCCCGATCTTGAGGATCAGGCCGCCGGTCAGATGGACGATCGCATAGCGAATGCCGGCGGCTCGCGCCGATTCCGTCCCTCCACACCAGACCACGACGGTGGAGAACAGCGCCATCAGCTCCCAGAAGATGAACAGGGTGATCAGATCGCCGGCGAAGCTGACGCCGATGGCGCCAGCCGCGTAGATCATCGCCGCCGACAGCTCATACCACTCCGATTGCCTGAAGGCGAACAGTACGCCACCGAAGGCCATCAGCGCGAACACCGTGGCAAACATGCGGCGTAGCGCGCTACCCTCGACCAGCTCGATCTGATAACCGAGGAAGGTGGTGGTGAGTTGCACGCCGTCGGGGACCTGCCAGATCGCGTACAGCGTGATCAACGGGGCCAGCAGGGCGATGATCGGGCGCAGGGCGGGACGCGACAGCGCCACCAGCACCGCGCCGGCGATCAGGATGAAGGCCGGTGGCATGACAAATTCAAACATCGTCGTCCTGCCCATCGTCTTTCAGCACGTTGGGCGCGAGCTGAGTCGGCTTGACGTAGTAGTCGTCCGGACGCTTGAGAACCCACCCAAGGGCCTTGGCAAAAAGCACCATGGCCACGCAGCTCAGAAAGCCGAAACCGGCATAGAAACCGGGCCAGCCGTCCACCGCGAAGTGCGCGTGGACCGGAATCCATAACTGGGCAACGACGGTCAAGGCCAGGATGATGCCGGAGATCCACCAAAGCAGGCGAATGGTGCGGGGCTGGACCAGCCAGTGACTGGCGCCCTCTCGGATGGCCCGTTCGCGTTCCGGCGTCATGGGGTCACCTCCAGGATTCGGGTTTCAAGATCGACCAGTGGACCGTTGAAGGCAAAAAAGGCAAAGACCAGCAGTGCTGTCGTCGTCAGGGCGGCCACCATGGGCCACGGTGCCTCACCGTGATTGATCCGGGGTGTTTCGGTCTCCGGCGTGAAGAAGGCGCGGAAGACGATCGGCAGGAAATAGGCGGCATTCAGGCCGGTCGAGAGCATCAGCACGGCCAGGGTGAAGTAACTCTCGACCTGGAAGGCACCGGCAATGATGTACCACTTGGAGACGAATCCGGCCGTTGGCGGAACGCCGATCATCGACAGGGCGCCGACGGTGAAGGCGGCCATCGTGATCGGCATGCGCAGGCCGATGCCGCGCAGTTCGTCGATCCGGGTTTTTTTCGATGCGATGTAAATGGCGCCGGCGCAGAAGAACAGGGTGATCTTGCCGAAAGCATGGGCGACGATATGGATCGCAGCACCGATTTCTGAAAACGGCGCCAGTACCAGCGCCGCCATCACCACATAGCTGAGCTGGCCGATGGTCGAATAGGCCAGCATCTTCTTGATTTCGACCTGCTTGAGGGCGATGATCGATGCCGCGACCACGGTGAATCCGGCCAGATAGACCAGGTATTTCTCCGCGGGTACTGTGGCGAGGAAGTCGACGCCGAAGATGTAGATCACCACCTTGGTGATGGTGAATACACCGGCCTTGACCACGGCCACGGCGTGGAGCAGGGCCGAGACCGGCGTTGGAGCGACCATGGCTGCCGGCAGCCAGCGGTGCATCGGCATGACCGCCGCCTTGCCGACGCCAAGGACGAACAGACCGAGCAGGATGGCTGCTGCCCCGGTGCTGATATTCCCCTCCAGAATCCCGCCGGGAGTGAAATCGAGGGTACCGGCCGCCGTCCAGGTCCAGATCAGCGCTGGCAGCAGCAGACCGATGGAAGTGAACAGCAGCACGCCGAGGTAGGTGCGGCCTCCGGCCTGGGCCTTGGCGTTCCGGTTGTGGGTCACCAGGGGCCAGGTGCTGATCGTCAGCACCTCATAGAAGATGAAAAGCGTCAGCAGATTGCCGGCCATGGCCACGCCCATGGCCCCACTGATTGCGATCGCGAATAAGGCATAGAAGCTGGTCTGGCGCGGTTCACGGTTGCCGCGCATGTATCCGATCGCATAGACCGAGGTCACGAACCACAGCAAGCTGGCCAGAAGCGCGAACATCAGACCGAGCGGCTCGATGTGGAAGGCGATGCTCAGGCCTGGCAGAGGCTCGGCCACGGTCAGGGCCAGGGTCTGGCGATCCATGATCGGCGCGATCATCTGCGTGACGAAGGTGAACAGACTGGCAGCGGTGGTCAGGGTGACGGCTTCACGCAGGTTGGGCCAGCGGCCGGTCAGGGCGATCAGCACCGCGCCGATCAGCGGGGTCAGAATGATCGCGGGAATCAGGAACTCGGCGCTCATGGCGTTGCTCCGATCAGCACGTTGGCGCCTGCAGTGGCGAAGTCCAGCGTGAGGCGAGTGTCGATACCGAAATAAAAGGTCGCAAGAACCAGCACGTACATCGGGATCAGCAGACCTGCCCGCGCTTCGGTGACCGGTGGCCTGTCGTCAGGCGGGGGCTGGATCCAGGCGATTTCCACCACCTTGCCGATGTAGATCACGGCCATCAGCGAGCCGATCAGGATGACCACGACCGCCAGCCACAGATCCTGTTCGATGGCCGCCTGGATCAGCATCCACTTGCTGATGAATCCGGCGGTCAGGGGTACGCCGATCAGACCCAGCCCGGCCAGCACGAAAGCCAGCATGGTCAGAGGCATCTGGCGCCCCAGGCCCTGGAATGCGGAGATACGCGCCGAGCCGGTCTGATAGATGACCGTACACACGCACATGAACAGCGCGGCCTTGATGATGGCGTGATTGAACAGATGGACCAGTCCGGAGGTCAGGCCGGTGACGGAAAGCAGGCTGATGCCAAGAATGATATAGCCGATCTGAGCGACGCTGGAATAGGCCAGAAGACGCTTGAGGTTGTCCTGTCGGATGGCCCAGAGCGAGGGCAGAAGAATGCCGGCCAGGCCCAGAATGAAGAAGATTTCCGCATAGGGCATGGCCGTGGCGAAGCTGATGCCGAAGACCGTGAAAACGAGTCGGAGCAGGGCGTAGACCGCGACCTTGGTCGCAGTGGACGACAGGAAAACGGTGATCGCCGAAGGCGCGTTGGCATAGGCGCCGGGCAGCCAGCGATGGAGTGGAAACAGGGCCAGTTTGACGCCGATGCCGACAATGATGAAGGCGAAACCGGCCTGGACTGCTCGGGTATCGGCCACTGCCGGCAGGCGCTCGGCCAGGTCGACCATATTGAGTGTGCCGGTCATGATGTAGAGCATGCCGACGCCGATCAGGTAGAACGTCGCCCCGAGCGTACCCATGATCAGATAGCGGAACGCAGACAGCGGGGCAGCCTTCGACCGACCCATCGCGACCAGTGCGTAGGTCGACAGTGAGGAGATTTCGAGGAAGACGAACAGGTTGAAGGCATCGCCTGTCATCGTGATGCCCATCAGGCCGGAAAAGGCCAGCAGGAAGAGCGCATAGAACAGGCCCTGGCGCTCGGGAATCTCCTGATTGACGCTGATCCGCGCCCACGGCAGGATCACGGTCGCCATCAGACTCACCAGCAGACCGATGAAGGCATTGACTGCGTCGACGCGGAATTCGATCCCGATCGGCGGCGGCCAGTTTCCGAAGGCGTAGCGCAGTGGCTCGTCGACTGCGGCCGGCAGCACCTGCGCCATGACGAGTGCCGACAGCCCGGCTGCGACCATGGCTGTCAGCCAGGGCAGGAATCGACCGGGCAGCAGCGCACAGATCGGCGCCGCGATCAACGGGATCAGAACCCCGAACGGCATCATCTCGGTGATCGTCATGTGCGGGTCTCGTCGTCGCTGTCGTCTTCGTTGAGAAGATCGTCTTCGATCGAGCCGAAGTTTTCATGGACGCGCACGGCCAGGGCCAGGCCCACTGCGGTGGTGGCGATACCCACCACGATCGCGGTCAGGATCAGCACATGGGGCAGGGGGTTGGAGTAGACCTCGATGCCTTCCCGATAGATCGGCGTCGACCCGCCAAGGATCTTGCCGGCTGAAATGAACATGATGAAGGCCGATGTCTGGAACAGGTTCAGGCCGATGATCTTCTTGGCCATGTTGCCCCTCGAAACAACGGTATAGAAGCCGATCATCATCAGGACGACCACGATCCAGTAGTTGTAGAGACCCAGCCAGCCCATCAGTCGTTCTCCCCGGCCTCGAGAGAATCGGCCCGACGCTGAACGAACATGGTGAAGATCAGCATCGTCACGGTCGAAACGGTGATACCGATACCCAGCTCCACGGTCACGATTCCGAATTGCTGCGCGTACTGCGGATCGTCGAGCAGGGGCCGAAAGTCGAGGAAATGCCCACCCAGAACGACGCCGGCCACGCCGACGCCGGCGTAGATCAACACGCCAACCAACATCAGGACATACATGGCCCGCTCGGGTATGACGTCGAGGGCAGCATCCAGACCGTAGATCAGGGCGAACAGGATCCAGGCCGCGGCGAACACGACGCCCGCCTGGAAACCCCCACCCGGGGAATACTCGCCGTGAAACTGGATGTAGAGCGCAAACAGCATGATCAGAGGGATCAGGAAGCGCGCGATGATCCGAAGAATGCCGTTGTTCCTCATGAGCCCGGCGTCTCCTGCTTCTTCTGTTCGCCTTTGGGCTTGCGCCGACGCGTGCCGAGCAGGGCGTAGACGGCGAGGCCGGCGGTCAGAATGACGAAGCCCTCGCCCATGGTGTCGATGGAGCGGTAGCTCGCAAGCACGGCGGCAACCATGTTCGGTATCCCCATGTCGTTGTAGGTTTCCTCGACATAATAGGGGCCGACATGGGTCTGGACGGGGTTGTCGGGATTGCCGAATTCCGGGAAATCCAGGGTGGCGTAGATCAGTACCGATCCGGTCAGAACCACCACGGCCAGAGCCGGCCAGTGCGGACGAGGTGCCTCGGCTTCACGGCGCGGCACCAGGGCCAGCAGAGCCAGCATCAGAATCGTCGAGATTCCAGCGCCGACGGCCGCTTCGGTCAGCGCCACATCACCGGCGTCCAGCACGGCAAACAGCGCGGCCGAGAGCAGCGAATAGATTGCGAACAGCATGACCGCAGTAAACAGATCCCGGGTGCGTACCACCGCAATGGCGATGACGACCAGGAAACTGAGCAGGCCGATGTCGATCAGGAATTCGATGACGGCTTCTCCTTTTCGCAGTCATCGACCTGGGGTTCGACACCGTCGACCAGGGCCGAACGGGCCAGCGCATGACTTGCGGTCGGCGCGGTGAACATCAGGAACAGCAGGATCAGGGCCAGCTTGACGGTCAGGATGCTCAAGCCGGCCTGGATGATCAGGCCGAGGATGATCATCAGGGCGCACAGCGTATCGGTGACACCGGCCGCGTGCAGGCGGGTATAGAAGTCGGGGAATCGGATCAGTCCGATCCCGCCCATGACCCCGAAAACCCCGCCGCTGATCAGCAGGATCCAGGACAGGATGTCGAGTGCGGTATCAGCCATCGGTGATGTCCCCTTCACCGGCCTGGCCGAGATCACCCATCTTGACCAGCTTCAGGACCGCGACGATCGCGATGAAGTTGATCAGCGCGTAGACCAGCGCCACATCAACCAGATCCGAGTGGCCCTTGAGCAGGCTGATCAGCGCCACCACCAGTACGGTCTTGGTGCCGAAGACGTTGACTGCCAGAATCCGATCGTAGATCGTCGGGCCGCGAAGCGCGCGAATCAGCGCCAGCATCATGGTCACGAAGACCAGCAGGGTGGTCAGCACCAACACCGTTTCCATGGCGGCTAGTGGGCCACGCGGTGAATAAGGTGACGCTCAGCCATTGCACCAGCGCCGTGGGCAAGGCGCGCGAGCGCAGGGCTGGCCGTCGCCAATTCAAGCGAGCAAAACGCAGCTTGAGGTGCTTGTGCGGTGGTCTTGCGGGAGCCGTTGTGCTGGCGCGACTCGGCGTTGCGTTTGCTGGCAGGGACGCCGCCATTCCCGGCGAAACGGGCCTTGATTCCGCCCAGCACAGCGGCTCTGAGCGTTACCTTGTTCACCACGCGGACCACTAGGGTTTTCCCTGTCCGGAGGATTCAAGCCAGCTTATCCTGGCGGCCATCCGTCCGGACTGAAGATCGTCCGCGGAGCCGGCGTCGAGCACGTGGGCAGTCAGCTCGGTGTGCTCGAGCAGCAGGGTGACCGTGCCCGGCGTCAGAGTGCAGGAATTGGCGTAGGTCACCTTGGCAACGGCATTGTCATGGGGAACGGGCACCGTCACGATCCGTGGGCTGATCCGTTCGGGGTTCAGGACCAGGCGCACGACCGTGATATTGGCCTTGACGATCTCGCCGATCAGCCAGGCCCAATACACGACCAGCCGCCACGAATAAAGGACGGGATTGTGTTCCACTCCCACCACGTCCATCCGCCGCGACAGCCAGACGACGAGAACCACGGATGCCACACCCAGCGCCAGGATCTGCGGCTTGTAGACACCGGAGATCGACAGCCAGAGGACGGACAACAGGATTCCGAGAGAGATCAGATAACGCATAAGCGCTCAATATTACCAAGCCGGGGGATTTTTTCCAGAACTTTCGAATCACTGCCACTGTACATATCGTGCTTGATGCAGAATGAAGAGGGTGTCGGCAAAACGACCCGCTGACTTTCGGATTCAGCCTTGGAGCAACCAGACCTTGGGTAGCGAACATCACATCAATTCCGCCGAACTTGCGACCCTGGCCGCGCTGATCCGGGCCCGGTCCTCGCTGCTGATCATCGAAAGCCACGATGAGCAGCACGCGCTCAACCTGTTCCTGGAGCTACGGCGCCAGACGCATCGTCCGCTACTCAAGTGGACCGCCTCTCGCGGCCTGGTCTGGCTGGATCGCGATCAGACCTTGAGCGATGAGTTCCGGGATCCGGAGAAGGCCCTCAATCACCTCGGTCAACGTCGCGATCGTGCCGTGGTCCTGCTGATGGACTTCCATCCTTATTTCAATGATCCGGTCGTGGTCCGGCGCCTGCGCGAGCTGGCGCGTCCCGCGCACGATCTCCAGTCACCGACCCTGGTCATGATCAGCCCTGAACTTTCGCTGCCGGCCGAACTGAGCCGGTTGGTGCACCGATTCGAGCTGCAGCCACCCGACCACCAGACCCTGGAGAAGATGGTCAGAGCCGAAGCCCTGCGCTGGGGCAATGACCGCGGGCTGGATTCGGCCGGGCTCTGTGAGCGGACTCTGGAGCGACTGGTCGACAATCTGGCCGGTCTGACGATGAAGGATGCCCGTCGACTGGCGAGTAACGCGATTTTCGATGACGGAGTTCTCGACCATCGCGACCTCAAATCGATCATGCAGGCCAAGTTCGATCTGCTCAATCCCGACGGCATTCTGAGCTTCGAGCTGGAGACCGCCCGTTTTGCCGATGTGGCCGGGATGCCCCGCCTGAAGCGCTGGCTCGGATTGCGCGCCGAGGTGTTTCGTGCAGCAGAGTCTCCGCCGGGCCTCGATCCGCCCCGCGGCATGCTGCTGCTCGGCGTACAGGGCTGCGGCAAATCCCTGGCGGCACGGGCCGCGGCCGGGTTGTTCGGTGTTCCCCTGCTGCATCTCGATTTCGGCGCCTTGTTCAACCGCTTTCATGGTGAGAGCGAACGCAATCTGCGCGATTCGCTCAATGCCGCCGAGCAGATGGCGCCCTGCGTCATGTGGATCGACGAAATCGAAAAGGGCCTGGCCACCTCCGACAGTGATGGCGGAACGTCTCGGCGCATGCTCGGGACCTTTCTCACCTGGCTGTCGGAACACGGCTCGAGAGTCTTCGTGGCAGCAACCGCCAACGACATTTCGAGCCTGCCGCCGGAATTGATGCGCAAGGGCCGTTTCGATGAGATTTTCTTTGTCGACTTGCCCGGGCCGGCCACCCGGCGCGCGATCCTCGAGATTCATCTGAAGCGCCGACAGGTCGAGCCGGAGTCGTTTCCGCTCGACAAGCTGGCCGAGGTGACGCGCGGATTCTCGGGCGCTGAGCTGGAGCATGTGGTCGTCGGTGCCCTCTACCTGGCCCATGCCGGGGGCGAGGCGCTTGCGACCCGTCATCTGGTCGAGGAAATCAAGTCCACCCGGCCCCTGTCGGTGGTTCGGGCCGAGGAGGTCAAGGCCCTCAGGGACTGGGCCAGGGAGCGCGCAGTGGCCGCATGAAGGGCCGATGATGCATCTATCGGCAGCCTGCGTTAGAATATTTATCTTTCTATCCTGATCAAAAGATAAGTAGCTGACATGAGTGCGCATCTCTTTACTTCCGAGTCCGTGTCCGAGGGGCATCCGGACAAGCTGGCCGACCAGGTCTCAGACGCCATTCTCGATGCGATCCTGACTCAGGATCCACAGGCCCGAGTGGCCTGCGAGACCTTCATCAAGACCGGAGCGGTCGTGGTCGGTGGTGAAATCACCACTTCCGCCTGGGTCGATCTCGAAGACCTCATCCGTCAGGTCGTGGTCGATGTCGGCTACGATTCTTCCCGCGTCGGATTCGACGGGCACACCTGTTCGGTGATCAACATGATCGGCAAGCAGTCGCCTGACATCGCTCAGGGCGTCGATCGCGAACTGCCTGAAAATCAGGGCGCGGGCGACCAGGGTCTGATGTTCGGCTATGCTTCGAACGAAACCGAGGAGCTGATGCCGGCACCGATTTTCTACGCTCACCGTCTGGTCGAACAGCAGACCCGCTTGCGCAAGCAGGCCGACAACCCCCTACCGTGGCTGCGCCCGGACGCCAAGAGCCAGGTGACCCTGCGCTATGAAGACGGTCAGCCGGTGGCCATCGATGCGATCGTGCTCTCCACCCAGCACGACGACAACGTGTCGATGGATGAAATCCGCGCTGGCGTGCGTGAGCACATCATTGACCCGGTGCTCCCCACACAGTGGCTGCACGCAGACACCCTGTTCCACATCAACCCGACCGGCAAGTTCGTCATCGGTGGTCCGGTCGGCGATGCCGGCCTGACCGGTCGCAAGATCATCGTCGACACCTATGGCGGCATGGCGCGCCACGGCGGCGGCGCGTTTTCAGGCAAGGACCCGTCAAAGGTGGATCGCTCGGCGACCTACGCGGCGCGCTATGTGGCCAAGAACGTGGTCGCCGCCGGTCTGGCCGACAAGTGCGAGCTTCAGGTCAGTTACGCCATTGGTGTGGCCGAACCGACCTCGATCTCGGTTACGACTTTCGGCACCAACAAGATTCCGGAAGCGCAGATCGAGGCCCTGGTGCGCGAGCACTTCGACCTGCGCCCCTACGGCATTCTCAAGATGCTCGACCTGCTGCACCCGATGTACCGCCAGACGGCTACCCACGGGCATTTCGGTCGCCGTCCCGAGCAACGCTCGGCCCAGGTCATCCGTAATGGCAAGACCGTTGAAGATCATTTCACGACCTTCAGCTGGGAGCGCACCGACAAGGCCGACGCACTGCGCAGTGCCGCGGGCCTGTAGCCGGTTGTACGACTTTTCAGGGAGTCCTTAGAAGTAAACCCTCGACTTGAATTCACATCGATAACCCAAGGAATTATTTTATGAGTGCTAAACCAGAAACTGGCCACAGCAGCGTGCTGTTCGACGACAGCATTGCACCCACCGACAAGGACTATTTCGTAGCCGACGAGAGCCTGGCCGGCTTCGGTCGCAAGGAAATCGCGATTGCCGAAACCGAAATGCCCGGACTGGTCGAAATGCGCAACGAGTTTCGCGACTCGCAGCCCCTGAAGGGTGCCCGGATCGCCGGCAGCCTGCATATGACGATCCAGACCGCGGTTCTGATCGAGACGCTGGTCGAGCTGGGCGCGGAAGTGCGCTGGGCTTCATGCAATATCTATTCGACCCAGGACCACGCCGCCGCCGCCATGGTCGAGCGCGGCATTCCGGTCTTTGCCTACAAGGGCGAAACCCTGGTCGAGTACTGGGAGTACACCCATCGCATCATTCAGTGGCCGGATGGCGAAACCGCCAACATGATCCTGGACGACGGCGGCGATGCGACCATGCTGCTCAATCTCGGTGCCCAGGCCGAGGTCGATCCCTCGGTGCTCGACAACCCGGGCAGTGAGGAAGAAGTGGCGCTGTTCAACGCGATCAAGAAGCGCCTGACGACCAACCCGGGCTGGTACACGGCCGCGCTCAAGAACATCCAGGGCGTGACCGAAGAGACCACGACGGGCGTCAATCGCCTCTACCGCATGCAGAAGGAAGGCACGCTGAAGTTCCCGGCGATCAACGTCAACGATTCGGTCACCAAATCGAAGTTCGACAATCTGTACGGCTGCCGTGAGTCACTGGTCGATGCGATCAAGCGCGCGACCGACGTGATGATCGCCGGAAAGACCGCGATCGTCTGCGGCTACGGTGATGTGGGCAAGGGCTCTGCCCAGTCGCTGCGGGCACTGTCGGCCAATGTCTGGGTGACGGAAGTCGATCCGATCTGCGCGCTTCAGGCGGCCATGGAGGGCTACCGGGTCGTCAATATCGAAGATGAAGGCATCCTCGAGGCCGCCGACATTATCGTCACCGCGACCGGCAACTACAACGTCATCACACATGACCACATGCTGCGCATGAAAGACGAAGCCATCGTCTGCAATATCGGTCATTTCGACAACGAGATCGACGTTGCCGGAATCGAGAAATACGAGTGGGACGAGATCAAGCCGCAGGTGGATCACATCACCTTCCCGGACGGCAAGAAGATCATCCTTCTGGCCCGTGGTCGTCTGGTCAACCTTGGCTGTGCGACCGGGCATCCGAGCTTCGTCATGTCCAATTCCTTCACCAACCAGACCCTGGCTCAGATCGAGCTCTGGAAGAACGGTGATCGCTACGAGAACGAAGTCTATGTGCTGCCCAAGCACCTCGACGAAAAGGTCGCTCGGCTGCATCTGGACAGGATCGGTGCGCGACTGACCGAACTGCGCGACGCGCAGGCCGACTACATCGGCGTGCCGGTCGAGGGCCCCTACAAGCCCGATCACTACCGCTACTGAGTCGACAGGCGCGGAGTCCCGGCTCCGCGCCTGCCAGGACCACCCCTGCAGTCCGGCCTCTGGCCGGCCTGCGCTCCTTGGAAACTTTAATTGAAGACGGGGATCAGAGGATGACCGAAGCGCGACCGCAGTTGAGTTTCGAATTCTTCCCGCCGCGCAACGATGCCGCGCAAGCTTCGTTCAGGGCGGCCCGGGCCCGGCTTGCCGCACTGGCCCCGGAGTACATGTCGGTCACATTCGGCGCCGGTGGTTCGACACGGGGCAGGACCCGCGATACCGTCCTCGAGATCCAGCAGACGACCTCCGTTCCTGCCGCGCCCCACATCTCGTGCATGGCCGAGGATGAAGCCAGTCTGCTCGAACTGCTCAATGGCTATCAGGCCGCAGGCATTCAGCGACTGGTTGCGCTGCGTGGTGACCGGCCGTCGGGCGGCGGGTCGGGGGTCTTCGACTATGCGGTCGATCTGGTTCGCTTCATTCGCGAGCAGACCGGCGATCTGTTCCATCTGGAAGTGGCCGGTTATCCCGAGCATCATCCCGAATCGAAGTCACCATCGCTCGATCTCGAGCATCTGAGAGCGAAAGTAGCGGCCGGTGCCGACGGCATCATCACCCAGTATTTCTTCAATATCGACGCCTACATCAGGTTCGTCGACGAGGCACGAGCGATCGGGATCGATGTCCCGATCGTCCCCGGAATCATGCCGATCACCAACTTCAGCCGTCTGGCTCGGTTTTCACGCATGTGCGGTGCCGAAATACCGCTCTGGATTGCCAAGCGTCTGGAAGTCTGGGAATCCGACGGGGATACCGAATCGATCCGGGCTTTCGGGGAGGATACGATTGCCACACTGTGTCAGAAGCTGATTGATGCGGGCGTACCGGGCCTGCATTTCTATACCCTGAATCGGGCACGACCGACGCTGGCCCTGTGTCAGCGTCTGGGATGGCCGGTGGACTCCAACGGGATTGCTTGAGGCGACACCCTATTCCCCCTCACGCGTGATGACTGGCGGTTGATCTGCGAACAGGGGAACGCTGATCTCGATCGGCGCGCAGCAGACCACGCAATCCTGAACCAGGCGTTGTCCGGCCTCTTCCGGTTCCAGTGCGACCTGGTTGGCTTCGCCGCACCAGGGACAGCTGAACTCATGGGAATCCAGCAGCATCAGTGCCCGGAATGAGACTGGTTGTGATCGCGACCCTCATCATCGTAGATCGAGACCTCGAGCTCGCCGTTGCGATAGATCGCGGCCCGATACATGCCCGGCGTGTTGAACGGCATGGAAATACGGCCGAAGCGATCGATCGCGATTACGCCGCCATCGCCGCCGGCTGCCTTGAGCACCTGGTTGACCACCGTATTGGCTGTCCGGGCAAGTGGTTGGGCGGCATAGGCCATGCGGGCACAGATGTCATAGGCGACCACATGTCGAATGAAATATTCGCCGTGGCCGGTGGCCGAGACCGCACAGGTCTGGTTGTTGGCATAAGTGCCTGCGCCGATGATCGGCGAGTCACCAACACGGCCCCAGCGTTTGTTGGCCATGCCTCCGGTCGAGGTTCCTGCGGCGAGATTGCCGTTCTGATCGATCGCGACTGCACCGACTGTCGAATACCAGGGTGAACCACGGTCCAGCATCGCGGTCTCCTCGGACTGGATCTGACGCAGCTGATCGCGCCGGAAATCGGTAATGAACCAGTCTGCTTCCATGAATTCCAGTTCGAACTGTCGGGCGAAGGCCTCGGCTCCGTCCCCGATCAGCATGACGTGCGGCGAATCCGTCATCACGTGACGCGCGGCATCGATCGGATGACGCAGCCCGGTCACGCTGGCGACCGCTCCGGCTGCCAGAGTCGCGCCGTCCATGATCGAGGCGTCCATTTCGACCCGCCCTTCCTCGGTCAGAACAGCGCCGCGACCGGCATTGAACTGCGGCGCGTCCTCGAGGATCCGGATCGCAACAGCGACCGCATCCAGGCTGCTGCCGCCCTCGGCCAGGACCGCATGACCGGCCTCGACGGCGCGCTGCAGCTCGCTGCGGATCGCCGCCTCTCGTTCGTCGCTGATTTCGTCGCGGCTGATGGTGCCGGCCCCACCATGGATGGCGATCGCAATCGGGCCATCGGCGGCGTGAGCGGAAACGGCCAGCAAGGCCGATAGGCCGAGGATCCGAAACGTCAGGCCGGTAACGATCGAGAACAGTGGCACTTTGGGCATGGTGAATTCCGGGATGCGGGAAGAGGCGCTTGAGTCTAGCACGCAGGTATACTCGACCAATCCATCACATGGAGCCTGTTGTGGCCTTCACCCTGACCCTGTTCTATAGCGGCCTGCTTGGCCTGATTCTGCTTGGCCTGTCGATGCAGGTGGTGCGCCTTCGCCGCCGTCTGGGCGTCGGCATCGGATCGGGCGATCAACCCGAACTGGAGCGGGCGATTCGCGCTCAGGCGAATTTCTGCGAATATGCGCCATTCGGCATTCTGCTTCTGCTGGTTCTGGAGGGTTCCGCGGCGCTGAACTCGACGGTCCTACATGCCCTTGGCATCGCCCTGGTCGTCGGCCGAATCATGCATGGCTTCATGGGGTTGAATCGTTCGGCTGGCGTGTCCTCCGGGCGCTTCATCGGCACCCTGATTACCTGGCTGATGATCCTGCTTTCGTCGTTGCTGGCGGTGTGGGTGGCTGTCGGCCGATGGCTTACCGTCTGATCGAACGCCCGAGGTCTGGCCTGCCGGGGTCCTTGTCGCGGGTCAGGATGTTCAGCGCCTGGACGCGCTCCAGAACAGTGCGGAGTAGATTTTCGGGTCCAGATGCTTGCCTGCTGCGCGCTGTGCGTCCAGCCAATCCTCGATCTCCTCAGCGGGAACCCGATGCACCGTGATGTTTTCCGAAGCTGTTCCACCGCCCCGGCCGACCCGGGTCAGACCACTGCAATGGATGAAAACCGCGATCTCGTCGCTGATGCCGGCCGATGTCGGGCAGCGCATGATTTCGGTCAACTCGGCCGCGCGCCAGCCGGTCTCTTCTTCCAGCTCGCGCGAGGCGGCCAGCATCAGGCCTTCGTCTTCCTTGCCCTGCTCATCGCCGACCAGACCCGCAGGCAGCTCGATTGTGTGTGCTGACAGGGGCTCCCGGTACTGTTCGACCAGAAGCAGTTCGCGCGCTGGCGTCCAGGCGATCATCACCACGACCGGATGCAGGCGATGAATGAACTCCCATCCCCTTCGCTCGAGCAGGGTCAGATAGCGTCCGTGATGGAGCGCTTTGTCCTGATTGTCTTCTGGCATCCGCAGCCTTGCTTTTTCCGGGAACGAATCCAACGGTAGACAGTCGGAGAGACCGTCAACTCGATTTCATCTTTGTCACGAAGCATACAGGACTCACCATGATGCTGAAGAAAAACTGCGCGTTTCTGGCGCTGTGTCTGATTTTGGCCTGGGCAGGCCTGCCCGTCCAGGCTCAGGAAGCGCATGCCTCCATGGATTCGACCCCGGCAGAGCGACCGCCTCTTGAGGAAATGCCGCAGTCATTTCAGCTCGCCTACTGGCTGAACCAGGCTGCCCTGGCCTTCGATGATGGGGACTACGAGGATTGGGGGGCTGCCACCGAGCGTCTGCACGCACTGAGGCCCTACAACCAGGATTTCATGACCCATCTGGTCCGTGCCTATGCTCACCAGGAGCGATTTGCCGACGCCTACAACATCATGGTGCTGATGCAGCAGCAGGGACTGTCGGAGGACTGGTCGCAGTTCGAAGAGCTGGCTCCGATGCGCAACCATGAGGTCTACAACCACATCAACGACATGATGAACAAGGCCGGCAACAGTTTTGGCGAGGCCCGCTCGCTGACGGTCCTGGAAGATGTGCAGATGCCCGAGGCCCTGGCACACGACCCCCAGACCGGCCGCTACTTCCTTGGCACCATCCGCAAGGGCGAGATTCAGGTCTCCGATGACGGCAGGGATTTCTCGCTGTTCGCCGGCCGTGAGCAGATCGATGAACTGATGGCGGTGCTCGATATCGAAGTGGACGCCGATCGACGCCATCTGTGGGTGGCCACGGCAGCGCTTCCGCAATGGGAGCGGTACCGCGATATCGATCGGGGCAGAACGCTGCTGCTCAAGATCGATCTCGACAGCGCCGAGCTGCTCTCGACCCATCGGCTGATTCCCGATCGCAAGCCGCACGCTTTCGGCAGTCTGGCGATTGCCGGGGATGGAACCGTCTATGCGGCGGATACGGCAAGCCCCGGGATCTATCGGCTCGATCCCGGCCAACAGTTCCCCGAACTGTTCTTTACCCATCGGAACTTTTCCAGCATGCGGGGCATCGCCCTATCCGACGATGACAGCAAACTGTATCTCTCCGATTATGAAATCGGCATCTTCGTCGTCAATACCGCCGATGCCAGCAACGCCTGGAAGCTGTTCGCTCCCGAAAACCTGAACGAAGGCGGGATCGACGGCCTGTATTACTGGCAGGGCTATCTGGTGGCGATACAGAATGGCATCAGCCCGGATCGCGTTCTGCGCATGAAACTGGGCGACGATGGGCTCGGCGTGATCGAAGTGGCACCCTTGGTCGCGGCCCTGCCGCAGTTCGATACGCCGACCTTCGGCGTGATCGTTGGCGATGAACTGGTGTTTCTGGCCGGCAGCCACTGGCGCCATGTCGACGGCCGAGGTCGCCGGACGGGCACAAGTCTGCCGGATGTCGCGCTGCTTGCCACCGCGCTCGATTCGGCACGGGTGCTGGGTGTCGGGCAGCCGATGCTCGATGAAATCTTCCGGCGACGCGATGCCGAATCCGAAGGGTCCTCCGAAGAGGGTTGACACCTGCCCCTTTAGAAAAGCGTCTCAGCCGGATGCCGAGTCGCGCTGTCGATGCAGGCGCTCGCGCAGCGGACGGCCGAAACCCAGTCCATCCAGCAGGGCGTCGAGCAGGTCGCCGTTGCCCGCGCTCCGGCTGACGATCGGGTTCTTGCCGAGTGCCTCGATTCGATCATCGAGGCCTGTCAGTTGGCGGGCCAGTCGCGCCGCGGCCTCGTGCTCGCGGAGTTTGGCCGCCAGGGTCTTCGCGCCGCGGATCTTCAGCCAGGCGATCTCCTCGAGGCGAGCATAGATGGCATCCAGGCTGCCGAAATGCGCCAGCAGGGCCGCTGCCGTCTTCGGCCCGACGCCGGGCACGCCGGGAATATTGTCGACCGCATCCCCGGTCAGCGCCAGGTAGTCAGCGATCTGGTGCGGGTGAACGCCGAAATGCTCAAGGATGCCCGCTGAGTCGAAGCGACGATTGCGAGCGAAATCCCACCAGTGGTCGCCATCGCAGACGAGCTGGGCCAGGTCCTTGTCGCCAGTCACCACGCAGATCCTTCGCCCGCGCGAGCGATTCAGGCCGGCCAGGCCGGCGATCAGGTCATCGGCCTCGTAGCGGTCGTCGAAATAGATCGGCAGTCCCAGTAGCCGGGCCAGATCCTTGCACCAGGCAAACTGGCGTCTGAGTTCTTCAGGTGCCGGATCACGATTGGCCTTGTAGTCCGGGTAGATCTCGTTTCTGAACGATGTGGTCAGGGACTCATCGAAGGCCACAGCGATATCCCGGGCCCCGGTCTGTTCGATCAACTCGCACAGAAAGCGGGCGAAACCGTAGACGGCGTTGGTCGGGCGCCCGGCAGCATCCGCGAAGCTGTCGGGCATCGAAAACCAGGCGCGAAAAACGTACACGCTGGCATCGACCAGATAGACCGGCTGGCTGTGTTCTGTGGTCTGGCTGTTCATGCGGGATCGGGGTTGCTGCGGTCGTCAGGCCAGTCTACACCGTGGACTGCAGGCCCGACTGAGAGATGATCAGTCAGCCAGTGCGGCCCGGTCGCGACTCAGGCGCTTGCGCAGCACGGAATGGCGCGGAAAGTGAGCGACCAGAAAATCCATCTGATCGGCCAGAATGCGCCGTCCCTGCAGATAGACGTATTCGGCATGGGTGGGTGCAAACGGGATGGCGATCAGCTGCATGCCGGCCTGTTCGGGCGTTCGCGCGGCCTTGTGATTGTTGCAGCGCTTGCAGGAGGTCACCACGTTTTCCCAGGTATCCACGCCGCCCTGAGAGAGCGGGTTGACATGATCGCGCGACAGATCGCGCTCGTGAAACTGATTGCCGCAGTACAGGCACAGATGCTCATCGCGCCTGAACAGGGCTCGATTGGACAGTGGCGGGGTGTAGCAGTCGTAGAACTTGTGGGCATTGGGGTGGGCGCCGCGGGTCGCCAGGATCGCGTTGACCGGCACTTCGGTCTGTTCTCCTGTGCGGGCATTGGTGCCACCGTGAAGTCGGTAGAGCTCGCGACCCAGGGCGTAGCAGACCTGGTCCAGCACGATCATTTTGACGGCATCCTGATAGCCGATCCATTCGAGCGGCATGCCGCTGGCGTCGGTTCTCAGGACCTGTTGATCCAGACTCAACATCTAGTGCTCCGTATCATCCATCAGCCCAATATCTTGGGTGGTAATCCGGTGGCCTCCGATATATGACCACCGTTGCGAAGCAATTGCAAGCCTTCTCCATGACCATTCGGTGACGGTGCAGGGCCATCCGATGTACCGCCACGAAACCCCGGCCCGGTGTTGCTGTCATAGGCCACGGTCCCCACGCAACAGCCGAATTCGATGAGCCAGCTTTCAAGATGGATAGTTCTGCTGATGTTGTCCTGCTGCATGCTTTCGGGAACAGCCAGCGCCAGCCTGCCTGCCGCCGTCGATGGCCAACCCCTGCCGTCGCTGGCGCCGATCCTCGAGGACGTCACCCCGGCGGTGGTCAATATCTCGACGCGCACCCGCGTTCAGGTCCGCACCAGCCCGTTCTTCGACGACCCGTTCTTCCGGCGTTTCTTCGATTTCCCGAGCGCGCCGCGTGAGCGCATCCAGCAGTCCCTGGGTTCGGGCGTGATCGTCGATGCCGATGCCGGCTATATCCTGACCAACAACCACGTCATCGACGGCGCCGATGATATAGCGGTGACGCTGCAGGATGGCCGGGAGTTCGTCGCTGAATTCATCGGCTCGGATCGCGATACCGACCTCGCCGTGATCCGGATCGAGCCGAAGGATCTCGCCGAGCTTCCGCTCCACGATGACGGCCTGCGAGTGGGTGACTTCGTGGTCGCTGTGGGCAATCCCTTCGGTCTGGGTCAGACCGTGACCTCCGGCATCGTCTCGGCCCTGGGTCGTTCCGGCCTGCGCGGGCTCGAATACCAGAACTTCATCCAGACCGATGCCTCGATCAATCCGGGCAATTCAGGCGGTGCGCTGATCGACCTGGCCGGTCGGCTGATCGGCATCAATACCGCCATTTTCACCCCCTCCGGCGGCAACGTCGGCATCGGCTTCGCCATTCCCGCCAGTACCGCCGACTATGTGATGCAGCAGTTGATTGCCTTTGGCGAAGTGCGTCGGGGATCGCTCGGGGTCGAAGTTCAGGATCTGACCGCCGAGCTGCGTGAAGCCCTGGCTCTGGATCGGATCGATGGCGTGGTCATCACGCGTCTGGCCGAGGATTCGGCGCTGGCCGACGCCGGGGTTCGGGTCGGGGATGTCATCATCGAGGTCGACCAGCGCCCGATCGACAACATCCAGTCGCTGCGCAATATCGAGGGCCTGCTGGGCATCGACCGGGAGATCGACGTGGTCTATACGCGCTCGGGAGAAGAGCGCAAGGCACGGGTACGGATCGAGGAGGATCTGAACGCGCGGATTTCCGGTCGGCGTCTGGACGATCGTCTCGACGGTCTGGTGCTGGTTCGGATTCCCGAGCGAAGCCGGATCACCGGCGTCCTGATCGAAGAGGTCCGACGCAATTCCGATGCCTGGGATGCCGGCCTGCGATCGGGTGACGTGATCGTTGCCATCAACCGCAGGGCGGTCGGCTCTCTGAGCGAATTCCGCGACGAATTCCCGGTGGCCGAGTCGAATGAGCTGGCTTTCGAGATCCGCCGTCGCGGCCGGGCCTATCTGGCGGTGATCGAGTAGCGCCTTCGAGCACCGACCCCGGGCGACGGTCCCCGCGGCCGAGCGCCCGGCCTGGTCGATCGCTCAGGGCCGGTCTTTGCCGGCCTTGGTCAGCGGCAGCGTCTTGATTCCCTTCATCTCGGCTTCCCGGGCCAGGCGGTTGGCGACAGTGGCCAGGGCCGTCAGGCGGGCATGGCGCTTCGAGTTGGCCGGGATGATGGTCCAGGGGGCGGCTTGGGTGTCGGTCTGTTCGAACAGATCTTCGGCCGCCTCCATGTAGTCGTCCCATTTCTCGCGATTGCGCCAGTCCTCATCGGTCAGCTTCCAGGTCTTGTAGGGATTGTTCTCGCGCGCCCTGAAGCGCCTGAGCTGCTCGTCCTTGTCGATGTGGAACCAGAGTTTGCACAGCAGTACGCCATCGTCGACCAGCCAGCGCTCGAACTCGTTGATCTCGCGGTAGGCCTGCTGCCAGCGCTGTTCGGAGGCGAAGCTCTCGATCCGTTCGACCAGGACGCGGCCGTACCAGGAGCGGTCGAAGATGACCAGTTCTCCAGGCGAGGGCACGCGGGTCCAGAACCTGAACAGATAGTGCTTTTCCTGTTCCCAGCGCTCCGGTGCGCCGATCCGGTAGACCCGGAAGCCGCGCGGATCGAGCCTGTGCACCAGCCGGCGGATCGCGCCGCCCTTGCCGGCAGCATCGTTGCCCTGGGTGACGACGACCATCCGCCCGCCGGAGCGCAGCACGGCCTGCTGCAGGCTCAGCAGATCGTACTGCCAGGATTTGAGATCACTCTTGTAGCGTCCCTTCGGAACGTTCTGATCCAGTCGCAGCTGCTTCAGGCGGGTCATGAATTGCGGGTCCTTGTCGATGCTTTCCAGCG
>Ga0102934_1000227_pt1 | contig 35128 bp, 44 predicted proteins | sample SalPonR2_A_D1_MG_FD_78175 | JGI IMG/M metagenome (GOLD analysis project Ga0102934, IMG submission 78175) | Salt pond soil microbial communities from South San Francisco under conditions of wetland restoration - Salt Pond MetaG R2_A_D1_MG | ecosystem: Environmental > Aquatic > Marine > Intertidal... | reverse complement strand
CCACGTGCGACGCATGCTCCTCTGCCCCAACCCCCTGTCCCTCCTTGTCACCCTCCGTCCCCGCCCCTGCTGCTGCTTTCCCCCCCTCCGCCCTCTCCCTCCCGTCGGGCCCCGGGCTTGTGAAAACCGACCCGGAGTCTGGGCGAGGGGACAGGGAGGCCGCGACAGTCTGGTCGCGCGGCGGCTTGCCCCCAGCATAGCGCGACACGGGGGAGGGCGGGGAAAGCTGATGCACCTGGGCCATTCCCCCTCCCTCCCTCCCGCCCTCCCTCCCTCCCTCCCTCCCTCCCTCCCTCCCTCGGGTCTGGTCCTGGCTGTCTCCCATGGGAGAGGGGGACAGGGACGCCCGTCGTTTCCGAATGTCCAGACGCCGCAGGTATTCCGCCACGCCACCAATGTCGGGAGCCTCTGGGTCTCGCTCCTTGCTCTTGAGGTGCACCTGCTCCAGGATGGCGGCGATTTGCGGCAGCCAGTCCCCTTGCAGGGGGCCCAGACTGCCCAGCCCCAGCCCACTCACGCCCTCCAAGATCTCGTCCACGTACGAGCCGTCGTCCACGTCCTCCGCTTTGCGCGCTGCTGCCCCGGTCTCGGACGATGGGGGTGCTTGAGCCTGCCGCCACGGGGGGGATACGAAGGTGTCTGGAGATGCGGCTTCGTCGGACGATGGCTCCAGTGGCGGGGATCCATGCAGTGGTGTAAACGGAGGAACGCCAGGCCCGACCGAGGACCGCCGCGCCGGCTTGGGTGGGGCCGTGTTGGCTATGGACATGGGGGTATAATCGCGCGCGGGGCCCGAGGAAGGAGGCGTCAAGTAAAGCGATGAGGATGGTGTGCCTGCCAAAGCCGGAGTCGGCGTCCCCTCTCTTTCCCGGTGATCGTGGTGGCCATTTATTTCATGCAGCCTGCTGATCCTCTCCCCCTCCACTCGTGTACTTGCGAAAGGCGCCCTACTGCCTTCTATTTTATTCGTGCTTGTCGGGGCCATCACGAGCGCCCTGTCTCCTGTGCCTAGCCCCGTGGCCAACCCTTTACGGGACTTAAGATGGCTGTAAGAAGCTACGACGAATCATCAATAGTATGACGTTTGCGTAACAAAAGTCCTGCTTGCAAGGTAGGAGGCGTGTGGGCGCGGGAAGAATGAACATGGAATATGAAGTGAGGGTTCGCCATTTCAGACTTCCAGACTTGGAAGTATACATCGTGCCACAAGCATGGAACGCCAGCGTGGAAGACCCTCCAACAGGCTAATGCGCCAACACATATGCCTGTGCGACGAGACACCCCGTCACGGCGGACGTGGCACGAACGACCTCAGAAATTATGAAATAGTTCCTCAAAAGGAAGAGCGACCGGGCTCTCGCTTTGTCTGGGAGGGCAACGGGGGCGGGAGAGTCAACCTCCCCTGATCAAGAAGTTGGGTGGACAAGAAAATATCAATTTTGACAGACAAGGGGGTCATTTGTATCTCGTAAGATCTATTTGATGGTGCCCATTTCGTAAGAACAGGCTTGTCTCTACCCTGTGCGTTGGTTCTCCCATCACTTTCTTTAAAAAAAATGGACTTAACTTGTCTCATCAGGAACATTTGCTAGGCAAAAATCTATTTTCAGCGCAGACGAAGGAAAAATGCTATCGAAGTTTAGAAAAATTAAAATTTAAAAATAAAAAGATGTGAAACCGAAATCCACTTCTAAAATATAGTCCAGTCGCGACTTGGTTTTGGATTTAAAAGGTAACAAATATTTCAAAATGGAATGGATCGCCGTGAGATCGAGTGCGCGTTGAGGAGTACCAAGACTGGCGCTGATCAAGAAACATTCACAGGTTTACCCAAAGAGCGACTTGACAACAGGCACGCCCGTGGCCAGCTCCTGTCCGATGATACCAATGGCGGCGATCATGGCCATACGCCCGTTGTTGAGCTCCTTAGTGCGCATGCGCACAAAGGCTTCGTCATCGTCGGGACAGAAGCCCAGAGGATCGTACTGTAAGTCTCCCGCCACATAATCATCACGCATACCGGCAATTTCTGTTATCAAGAAAAGTATTGTGATGGATTTGGGTGAAAATGGCGAAGCATCCGGGTGAGCAAGACATGATTGTAAGGAAACAGCGTCCCTTTTTCATGTACCTATGAGTCAAAGCATCGCCACGCACGCCGACGGAGCAACAAGAGTAAGAATTTCAATATATTACGGGAGGTATCATGTGTTTTGAAAGGAATTCACTCACTTGGCTCTTTGAGAGTCTCCTCGACGGGATCCCATCCCATAGCGATGCTTTTGAACTCAAAAAGAGAAAGGACAAAGAGGGCCCCCGCGCCGAAGTCGGGGATAAACTCCGTCACGCCGTAGTATTGGCTGAGCGCGGTTTCGAAATCATCACCTGCCAGAAGAGGATGCCAGAGTTCTTGGACGAAAATGCCCAGCACCGCCATCATAGCAACGCGACCGTGTTTGAGTTCAGACTCGCGCAGCTTTTTCTTCTGGCGAATGGTTTTGCCTCCGTAAAAGTTCAAGGGATCGAAGAACCCGAATGGAGCAGAGCTGGTGAGTAAGAATTGAGGTGCACCGAGTGAGACGAGGAATTTTATATGCGACATGTTCATGAAAGGAGAGCTTCACGAGAGACTTCGTACACTACTTGAAACTCCTCGAGGTACTTTTAAAGGTATAAATGTGTGATCCAAATGGACCCAAAACGCTGCCATTCTCGCTCGATAAATCAGCTTGTCTTCCGTACTTACACTCCCGCTTTGGTCACCTCCAACTCGCCGAGTTTCGCATCAAACTTGAGGAACTCCGAGATAGACTCCATAACAACAGTACGCCCTTTCCTCACCGAGTGAGTGTGAGGTACTGTGGTGGGAGCACGGGCCAGGAAGGCGGTGGCAAGGGCCGGGAGGGCCACGCAGAACAAGAGCCGAGCAGGCTGGGCAATCATGCTTCAGCTTTACAATGCGTGATCTGTAGATTGCAGGTAAAGAAAGAATGTCAGCGTCTGCTAAAGACACAACTAGCAACAACACAGACACACAAGCACTGAGCAAGACAGCGCGGACTTCTTGGAACACGGCGGAAAGGACTCGGTCACAGGGCCACAGAGCCTGGCTAGCAGGATCGGGGTCCGACACGATGCCGGCGATACGGCCACGCACGCCCCAACGCGCTCACGGTGGGCACAAATACAGGACAAAGGCACGCGTTGGGCTGTGCAATGCCGTTGCGTACGGCGAGAATGCGGAAATGAGGCGACACGTCGGTAAGGAGGGTGCATTGCGCCACGCCTTCTTTACAGGGTGAGGTGGCCATATTCCGGTGCTCGCGATAGGCGGCCTCCAACTCAAAGCCCGAGTGGCGAGACGTTTGGCAAACTTCAAAGCACCTCCCAGCATCGATTTTTGATCTTTCAAGTACGTTCAAGCTCTTTGTACTTTCACGGTGCGCTTTACACGGCTCCAAATTCTTTGTGTACGATTTTTACGATGCCTACATTTTCTCACGCGCACGCGCCAAGGCCGCTGCCCTCTCCTCATCACCCGCGCGAATCGCCGCGTAATACTTTCTGAAGCTGCAGAAATCCTCGTAGCCAAGATTAAGTTTGGGTCGACCCAGCATGTTGGCAAGAAGACTACGCAACTCTTCACTGCTGTACACAGGTGTCCGGCTGCCGCCACCACTCCCTTTGGCTGAAGTTGGTTGCAGGAGCAAGTCGGGGGCCCCGACGTACGAGACATTCACGGTCGTCCGCCAACGGCTCAAGAGCTGCAGATAAAAACCAAAGACGCTACCCACTGTATGTGTGGGCATAACTTCCCCTTTAGGCGCACTAGGAGGACGGGGAGAAGGGGGGCAGGGAGGGAAGAGGAAGAAGAGCATCAGACGATTTTGCCTCTAAGCCTCCTCACCACGTACGTCTGCCAAATCGCACCTGAAGCCGAAGATATGCACATTTACGCCCCCATCCCTCTCTCCTCCTGTAAGTTTCCCTCCCTTCGCCTCCTTGGCGTCGGTGCCATCCAGCACCCCTCTTTGAAAGACGAGGACGCCGTCCCCGTTGGATCGAGCCGTCTCGGGGAAGACCACAACGGCTTGTCCTTGGCGCTTGGCCTCCGCGGCGAGACTCGACAGAGCCTGGCCGGTCCCTGTCTCAAAGGCTTTGGGAGGGACGAGCCCGGCCCTCCACCATGCCTGAAGCGGCGTCAAAAGGCGGCCCTGGGCCACCGGGGCGACGGCCAAGGCGGCGAAGGCAGGTAGGAAGCGGCTGATGAAAAAGAGCACCTCCAGAGGGGACGTGTGGTTGCTCAGTAGGATATCTCCGGCTTGGATGGTGCGGCCGATGCGGGAGTCGTGGGGCCTGTGCCCTGGAGGCCGCAGACCGAGTTTCCGGAGGTTCGCGTGCTGTTCCCGATACGAGACGCCGAGGATGCTGAGGAGGAGGTACACCGGAGGGCGCAGGGTCAGGAAGGAGAAAACGCGACGGATGGGCACAGACAGGGCGGTGAGAGAGCCGAGGACGAGCAGAAAGAAGCCGGTGTGCTGGGGGCTTAGGGTAATGGGTTTCGAGGGCCCTTCATCTAGGTATGCGTATGTCGTGAAAAGCGCGCCTGTCAAAATATCGAACCACGGCTTGGTAAGCAAGGACAAGGCAAAAAACCACGTCAGAGTGAGCAGGATCAAAGGCAGCCGCACGGCGATGAGGACAATGGCTAGGAGGCCGGATGCCACCTTGGACGGTAAGGAGGAGGCAGCGCGACGTTGGGGCAAAAATGGGTTTATTCCCGTGCCCTTGTCGGCCCACTTGGTAAATTTCTGTCCATTTCACGTGATTTTTGGAATTGGAGGAGGAGGAAGGAATGAAGGAGAAAAGATGAAAAAAAATAGCAACGCGTATGTCTCCTGAGCGCAGTCACTTACCTCCATTGAGGGATTATCCGCGGTTGCTTCGAAATTTCTTTGTGTATATTGCTGTGTTCGCGCTCCTGCCACAGTGCTGTGTAAGTCTTGAAACCCGGCGGAAGTCTGCGAGACAGGAATAAAGCTCGTAAAAAGAAATATTCGTGGTCGATAGTCCAATCGCTTTTTTCCACCTCCCACTAGGCAGGCGGCACAGGAGCTGCCACACTCATTCCTTCCATGAGATTTTCATGCCATCATGGAAACTATGTGTACCTGACGATTCCACCGCACACAATGTCATCATCTACACCACATCCAGATCCTTGCTGTTGCCTTCTTTCATGAGCGGGGCCCGGAGTGGCGGTGCACTGGAAGCAGTGCGTGTGCGGGAACTGGAACGTGGCTGCGTTGTAGCGGGCGCAGCGCCTGTGAGCTGCCTAGATTACCATCGAGAGGGGGAGTATTTGGTAGCAACATCGGACGACGATAGTGTGCGATTAATCAATGCCCTGGAGGGTAAGGAACGGAAAAAAGTTTTTTGTAAAAAGTACGGCGTGGAGCTGGCCCGCTTCACACACCATCCCCAGGGCATAATATGCAGCAGCCGGCAATCCACTAACCAAGCGGCGGCCCCCACGGGGTCCTCGGCACATGACATCCGATATTTGTCGCTGTACGACAACCAGTACCTCCGGTTTTTCTCCGGGCATGAAGCGCGCGTGACGGGACTCGCCATGTCGTATACAGATGACCGCTTTTTGAGCGCGTCAATGGACGGTACTGTGCGCATTTGGACCTTGCAGCAGCCCAAATGCTTGGGTTTGGGCAGTATTGGTGGCGATGGTGGCAGCAATCACAATGCTCAGCCCGTCTTGGCGGAGTTCGATCCCTCTGGCTTGGTGTTCGCGGCGTGTGCCCAGGTCCACGACAGGCATTTACTTAAACTGTACGACGCTCGAAAGTTCAGCGAGGGAGCTTTCGAGAGTTTCGGAATCTCTGAAGCTGAGCTTCGGGAGACGCTTCAGCAGCAGCAACCGACCATCGATCCGGAGGTAGCTCGAAAACTGGTTCAAGCCCCATGGACGGACATGCATTTCAGCGCCGATGGGAAAAACCTGTTGGTCTCGACGCGCGCGGGGATGACGCTGGTGATTGACACCTACGATCTGCAAATTACGCGGTTTCTAACAGGGTACCGGAATACCGGAGGATTAGACATCACGGCCTGCTACACGCCGGACGCCGGCCACATATTGACGGGTTCTGAGGATGGGAATGTCTGTGTGTTCGACGCCGGCGAGGAGAGGACGATGGATGGGATCGTGCACCGCTTGGAGGGGCATCCTCGACCAGTCCAGCAGGTTAGGTGCAATCCTGTCTACGAGCAAGTGGCGAGCGGGTGCAGCCACGTGGTTCTGTGGATATCGGCAACAGGGAAAGGAAAATGAGGAGAAAGGCTCGGCACTGTAAATGATCTCGCGGCATATTATATTAATAAAGAAAGTATACTGTCAAATCATCGACGGCAAGATAGACGGGTTTTTGTCTTTCATTGAGGTCGAGTGCTTTGATTCCATTCCGATAGCAGGCCAGTACCTCGTTTTCCTGAGAGCAGACACCAAGTGGGGCCCGACCGTCGGGTTAGGGTCAAGTGAGGCCCCACCGTCGGGTTGCGTCTTCTTGATCGCACTTTCATAGCTCCAACTTCCACTTCGCGTGCTATGTATTTTTGCTCCGCAAATTTTACACGTGCTGTAGTTTGCCTTTTCCACTTCCTCTCCTACCGAGACGTGCGCCCCCTACCCCCTCAGTCCTTAAATTCACAAGACCATCTGCCTCTGACCTTCACCCCCCACTTGCTGCCCATCGTAGGCTATCTCCACATCCTCCTCTCCTCCCATTCTCCCCGATTCTCCCAGACGACTCCATCCTCCAGCACCCCCCAGCCGCGTTGGCGAGGCCTGGTTCGTCGCGCCCGCGGCCACTGTGGCCGTCGGTGGATTTTGGACAGTGCTAGGTAACGACCCTACTGCACCACCTGCCACTCCTGCAGATCCTGCTGCCGTCCCCGACACGCCGCTGCCGACGAATCGACGCGGGCTGCTGCTGGCTCGGGAGGAGCAGGGACAGCACTGCAAAACATCTACGCCGCGGGGCAGGACGTGATCGGATTCGTCGGGGCAAAGCATGTACTGTGGGCACCGAGTCATGCATGCAAATGCCGGACTGCGCTCTAGTCGGTTCAAGTTGCCGGATGACGGGAAGAGGAAGGCCAGACAGCCGTAGGATTGCAAGACTCCGATCAGCAGGCCTGAGAGATGGCCGACAAAGGAGATGCGTGGGAGAAGGAGTTGAATGATGATCAGCAACACCCAGGGATAAGCGCGCGCCGGAACTTGGCACATGCCCATGATAGAGCGCGTGGCATTGGGCGGGGAAGAATGGGATTCAAGAACGGCCAAGGTGAAAATGACTCCCGAGAAGCCTGCGCTTGCGTAGAAGAGCCACTGCTGGTGGTTTGTGACCGCGGCTGTGAAACGGTGGGCCAGGCATTAATCTCGGGAAAATGTGCATTGTAATAGTGATTTGTCTATCTCAGCATTTGCGTGAGTCCATTTTGGTAGCCACCGGACCTTTTCCTTTACTTACCAAGGAATGAGCAGATGCCAATGTACAATGAATTGGTGAGAATGGTGGACCAGAGGATCGTGAGAAAAAAATACATGGTGCCCATCCGCATTTCAAGCCATGCTCCGATACCAACAAAGGACAGCATATTCATGGCAATGTGGAAGAGCCCAAGATGGAAATAGGCGCTGGTGAAAAGCCTGTAGTACTCGTGATCATAAACCACTGCAGCATATGAAATGGAGAATAAATTCACGTTCCATCCCAAAATGACGACGCACAGCTGAAGAATTAGACACAAAAGGGTTGTTAAAGTAGTACATAAAGGAATTTTAGAAAGTGTCTCTTGCAGGCGGGTGGGTTGTTGTTGCTGCATTGGTCCAAGAGTGGAGTAACCGCGGCCTGCCGATAGTTTTTGACGATGTGGAGATGCTGAAGAACGAGACCGCCACTGCGATGCCAATGGCAGCATACACTCAAAATTGCTGTCTGGTTGGCATGTCAACGATATGGGTATCAATATGTTTGTATGTATTTATTCATGCTAGAAAGAAGGGAAAGAATACCGCGCCTCACGCCATACTTGACGGGGGTTGAATCCGAAGCACGGACAACTGTGGATCGAAATAACTACCTGCGGATCAACTTTAAATATATATATCAGCCTGTGGGATGATTGATAAGCGTACATAAAGGACCGCACAACCATCAGGACATGTCGTGGAAGAAACGTTTCGTAAGAGAAACGGCTGAGCGACGGTTGGAGACGCTACGGTCATGCATGATTCAGGTCGGAAAAAAATTATAGATGTTGCCCACAAAGCACTGGGTTTTCCTCTCAACATAATAAACACAATGAATTTTTGGCCCTTAAAACGGACAGGACACTGATAAAGACAAGAGTTGCAATCCCAAAGTGGAAGCAATTGCGTCAGAGAATTGAGATTTTATGCCTTTTATCCACAACCCCAACATGCTTCACCTCTGAATCACTTTTCGATCACAATTTCAACCAATCTTGATGAGTCCGCTTTAGATTAAACTTATGATGTCCTGTAGCCACCATCACCCAACACCCTTTTATCCTCTCCTCACTATTTTGTGCCAATATCCTCGACCTCCTCTACTCCGGACAGAGAAGGCTTTCCTTGGTTGAAATTTTGGTGATAGGATTCACACCAGAAGCTCGCTTGCACAAGTATGTTTGCTGATCCTTACGGAGGAACGTGCCAGACCAATCACTACCTTCGATCTGAATATCTGTTCATATGAGTTACAAAATAATAAAATGTGCAGCAATAGGGAAAAGAAGTGAGCACATATGTGTGGTGACAGTCATGCCCTCAACATCACACACACTTGTCAACCAAGGGGTGAACGTGACCCGCATATATACCTCGCAAACCATAGAAATCCTCGTACATCATGCGGGTATTGATCCCCTTTGTCCACACTGTTTTCAACTGCCTTCTTGCCTCCTAACGTCGGTCAAACATCACGGTGCATTTTTCATAGTCTCCAACCAAGAATTCAATTACGTATCCTAAAACCTTACCTGTCAAACGTGTAGCTCCCGAAACATAAGCCTCTCGCACCATAGCATCCTTGAAAATAGCGCCCTTCAGGTTCGCCAGCTCAAGATTGGCCTGATCCATGTTCGCCCCCGTGAAATCCGCGTCTGGGCAGCATTGACGAGAAATCCATCAAAAAATGCTCAAATATCTGATGTCACGTTGAATGCTCACCAGACGGTATCGTGCAAAGCGAGAGATAACCGCCCGTCATTCCATCTTCGGTCAGTGATGCTTCCCTTTTCAAACCTGCCCAAGAGTTTTAGCACTTACTTGACAGGTCTGCATCAAAAAATGAGGCAGATAAGCACTTGGCACCCCGGAAATTGCCATCACGAACCAGTGACTGCTGAAAGCTCACCGTCTGTATTATAATTTGAGGCATGGCCGTCCATGGCAAGCTTATTTGCAGCGGCAACAATTTCCTTAAAATTCTCCATTTGATACCCCATGGCCTTCAAGTCAATGCTTAGAGCTTTTTCGTTTCAGTCCCGTCACATCCTCCTGTCTACACTTATACCGTACCGTCAAGTCCTTTCCCTCAAAATTTGCATTCTCGATATTCACCCCACGGGTCATGGTCTTCACAGTCCCGCTGTTCAGGGTTGAGGCTGACCCTTTCTTGATCTGGGACATGAGAGGTGAGGAAGTGGGGAAATTGATAGAGGTTCTGTCAATTTTACTCCCGCACCCAATATCAATCGGTCCCAATGGGGACGCTCGGCTGTCCTCCAACTGACCTTAAAATCTGTGTCTGTTTGAGCGTGCACAGCAGGCACAGGCGCCACAAGGGCAGGTGCCAACGCTCCAAACCCAATGCCAAGAGCTGTGACAGAGGAAGGGACTAGAGCCATGGCAAAGCGGGCAAGATAGAAGGTGGGAGAGGCTCCCAGCTGGGTTTGTCCGCCCTCGCCTTTTCCTTCCCGCCCGGACCGGGAAGGGAGTGGTGGCACCATCAACGCTGCCGTACGCTGCTTTAAGAAAAATCGAATGAAATCAGTTTTGTCGTATTCGCACATTATTCGCCATACGAACGGTGTTGAACCTGCACCTCGCCCAGTTCGTATCCCTGATAGTTTTTCTACTTTTTCATTGCTATTTACCTTCCTTACGAACCTTAGCAACGCTCACATCGTCAGGAGCCGATGTTGCAGCTTTAGTCTTATGCAGTGTCGACGCATGACTGCCGCCTAACGGTTGGAAAGCAAACCCTCTGCAGGTGACGAGGCACGTGAGCAGTAACAGTCCTAGGGGAAGCCCTGATGATGGTGCGGTCCTGCGCATCGTCATCCAAAAAGGCTGTGTTCTACAAAGGACTATCGAATACTTATTTCCTGGGTGCAAGAGATGAGACACTTAAGTCATAAAGTATTGCGACAAAGCCATGCTTTTCGTGATTGTTGCACTCCAATTGCGTTGCCCTTGCCTCCACCCGAAGCAAATGTGGCGCGAAAGCTTTAAGATAACTTGATGCATCTTTTTAGTTTAGTATGAGGGTCCTCTCAAGACACGACGAAAAACAAATACCAAACATCCCTTAATAGTACTTAGAAGATGCATGGGACTGTGGTCGTTTTACAATCATAGTCAACCAAAATTGGCCTCGTTGCGCCTGGTGCGGAATTTGGCGCGAAAAAAAAAGAAGTAGCAGGTGCCAGTCGAAGGGTCTTGGTGGCTTGTGGAGCTCTGAAAGTGGCGAGTCTACCTCTACTTTTCGGTGGTGCATCCGATTCATAAGACCTACGAATACCTGTAAGGATTATTCTTGCTGTCTATTAGTGAGTGTTAACTGTGTTTGTCATGCTTAGCTGCTGAAGAGTATCTCATAAGCCTGCCTCCACCCGTCATCGTATCGTGTCTGATGCTTCTTCTCACTTGTCCTTGAATACGTACTCACCATAACAGGTCGAGGTTTGGCAGCGGCCTTGAAGAGGCAAGCGCAGTCAAATCAATCAGTAGAAGTTCGACGCCGGAGTAGCGGCAGGTAGCTATTCGCTCCTGAAAAGGACGGGGTGCCGTTACTTCCCTCAGGTTTTTCGAGATCATGGTACGTGCAGTCCTTTGGTAATGATGCTTTGGATTTTTTTTGCGTTTCTTTTCCCTCGACAGACTATCTTTTAATTGCATCTTGCGCTGTCCGCCTCTTACATCGGGCCATACGGAAGCTGCACGACTCTCGTCTGTCCTGAGAAACGCTGAAATTGACTCTTCCTCGTCTTCGTTTTCTTTTGGAGTCTCAAGCACCTGCCGGTCTCTTACTCTACAATCTATAGCTCCAACGTAAAACCATCTGAGCACTTCTTGTCTGATCATTATCTGAGCCTGGCTTGTGTTTTGTTGTGAAACCTCCGCCACCCTGAGGGTGCCGCAGGCCTCGTCTCACAACCTCCCCCCCTCTTTTCAATCCGCAGTCTGTCCCAGACCCGTCCACGCTGACGCCCTTGACCCCTGAGGTCATATCCAAGCAAGCTACAATTAATATCGGGACAATCGGACACGTCGCTCACGGGAAGTCGACAGTGGTGAAGGCGATCAGTGGTGTGAACACGGTCAGGACCAAGCCCGAGCTGGAGCGGAACATCACCATCAAGCTGGGGTGGGTGGCAGCGCAGAGGAGGGGTTTGACCTGGAGGCGTTGACGCGGGTGGAAGAGGGGGCGGGGGGAATGATCTCAGTGACGGGGCGATGTCAACTTTGTCATGGGGAGATCGATTTGGCTTGTGGCAGTACGCCTCTTGGGCACTCACGGGCGCTCACTCCACCCCCATCCCCGTTACTCAGGTATGCCAACGCTAAGATCTATAAATGCGATCCGGCGGAGGAGGGCGTGCCTGGGAACTACCGGGCCAAGGGCTCCTCGGCCCCGGACGTTTTCGAGGAGGACGGCAAGACGTGGAGGCTGCAACGGCACGTTTCGTTCGTGGACTGCCCCGGCCATGATATTTTGGTAAGGAGGAGGGAGGGAAGGAGGGAGAAAGAGTGGTCGGGGTGCCAATAGGCAGAGGGGATCTCACCCGCCTCTGAGGGCATTGTGGGAGCGTGGGATTGGTCAGAGCAGCCAAGCGTCTGACAAGACCTTTCCCTCTCATTTCCCCCATGTCAGATGGCCACCATGTTGAACGGCGCGGCCGTCATGGACGCGGCATTGCTTTTGATCGCGGGGAACGAAGCCTGTCCCCAGCCCCAGACGTCGGAGCACCTGGCGGCCGTGGAGATCATGCGCTTGGCGAACATCATCATCCTCCAGAACAAGGTGGACCTGGTCAAGCCCGCCGACGCCTCCATGCAACACGATCAGGTGGGTGCCCATTTCAGGTTCTCTCCTTTTTCGTCCTTGTCATTTCCTCTGCCCGCCAGGAGTATCTGTGTTTTCGGTGTTTCTCTGCCTCCTCTCTACCCTCTTCGATCCCACCGTTCTTCACACTCTTGGTTCTCTCCCGTGTGGGTGCGTGATGCGCTCCGTCTCACAAGCCACTGGACCCACCATGAGCCCACATCGCCCTCTGCTTATCTCTTATAAATATGCAGATCCGAAAATTTGTCGCCGGAACCGTCGCGGACGCATCGCCCATCATTCCGATCTCGGCCGTTAAAAAGTTCAACATCGACATCGTGTGCGAATACCTCGTGAACCGCATCCCCGTCCCCCCCCGGGACTTTACCTCCTCCCCCCGCCTGATCGTCATTCGTTCCTTCGACGTGAACAAGCCAGGGGAGCTGGTGGAGGATTTGAAAGGGGGGGTGGCGGGCGGCAGTATCTTGCAAGGAGTGCTGCGGGTAGGAGACCAAATCGAGGTGCGTCCGGGCATCGTCACCAAGGACGCGAAAGGCAACGTCAAGTGCGTCCCGATCTTCAGCCAGATCACAAGCTTGTTCGCGGAGCACAACGAGCTGGACTTCGCGGTGCCCGGGGGTTTGATCGGGGTAGGAACCCGGATTGACCCCACCCTGACACGGGCCGATCGTCTGGTGGGACAAGTTCTGGGCCTGCGAGGGCAACTACCGGATGTGTACACGGAGGTGGAGATCTCTTACTATTTGTTGCGTCGGCTTCTGGGGGTCAAGACGCAGGACGGAGGAAAACAAGCGAAGGTGCAGAAACTGGCAGCGAAGGAGATTTTGATGGTGAACATTGGGAGCACGGCCACGGGCGGGAAGGTATTAGGGCTGCGGGAGGACGCGGTGCGGAGGGAGGACTATGCGAAAATTCTGTTGACGCAACCAGTGTGTACGCAGGAGGGGGAGAAGATCGCCTTGAGTCGAAGAGTCGACAAGCATTGGCGCTTGATCGGGTGGGGACAGATCCGGCGGGGCACGACCATCAACGTGGCGACGGCGGGAGAAGGAAAGGAAGATCCCGCGGTTTAGTCGGGGATGGGAAGGTCACAATAGAGAAGAGGATTTGCTTGCCCTGGCAATGAGGGAGAGGACATGTGTAGGCGTGGATAAGAAGGCAGGGGCGAGGCTACAGGGGGGCAGAGAGGGCCCGCCCCATTGGTGCATCTGTCGCATTTACATGCATGAAGGATAAGTGTGAGGCAGAAGGCATGCTAAAGATAGGGGTGGCGGTCGCAATCAAATCAAAGGGGGACAAGACTCCCGGAACTTCCCACACAGGGCCCCGGCCTCATCAACGCTTGCTTCCTGTAAGACTCCCCTCGAGCCAGGGGCCGCATGTGTACCTCGATGACTCGAAACATTTTATTTTATCATCGCTCTTTCGGAGTGCGTGGTCCCATTAGGGGAGTTGCCCCACGCGCCCGTTCCACACCGTTGCTCTTCCACACGCCAGGCATAAGTACTACTCCTACCGTGCTCCACTCTGCTGTCTCCACCAACCTCATTGTCACAACTCCTCTCCTTCAGGCACCGTATCTAGATCGTACCGTAACAAAGTGCTTTCGTCGTCGAACTCAAAGAGAGCCTTGAACCGCCTCCCTTCGAGGAACAAGGGCAACCAATATTTATCGTCCGCCCACATTTTCTCATACGGGATCTCGCTTTCGGCGTACCATTGTGGTTTCATTTCTTCTGTCTCCTGAGGCTCCCCTCCGATCGGGCCCAGTGCCTCAAAAACGTGGACCTTCAGCACCTCGGGAATGGTCAAAAATGTGAAGGTGATTTTTCCCCTCAGTTCTGCATCCGAGGCCTTCAAGCATGATTCCTCCTCCAGCTCACGCAAAGCAGCCGCTTTAATCGTCTCATTAGTCTCCACCTTGCCTCCAAAACCATTCCATTTTCCTTGCCCGAATCCTCTCTTTTTCATTCCGAGGAGTACTTCTTTGACATTCGTTGTTGGGTTTGCCCGCCTCACGAAGAGCAAGGTCAAAAGCTTGGTCTTTAAAGTCGGCTGAGGGACACTAGAGCTTGCTTTCATTCTTCTTTCTGCTTTCAACGTCGTGGCAAAGGTACTTTTGGTCGGCAAAGGACTGTAATACACGAAAGACTGCCGTGGTGACGCTTTGTTGTGGAAAAGGGCCACGGAGCTTCCACAGGCAGAAACAGCGGAGGCAGCAGAAATAACAGCAACTGCGGCGGTAGCAGATGAAAAAAGACACGGGACCAAAGAGAAGATTGTTCTATCCCGCATGCCCTTTGTTTTTAAATATGAACGCCTTGGGTATTGAGGTACGATATATGCAACGTATTGAACATCAGCAGCGCTCAACATGGGCGATAAGACAAAGAGATCGTAATGCCATTCACCATCATTGGTGGTTGTCCGTCATCTTTTCCGTCTTTAACGCCTGGGCATTCAAGCAAAGTATAAGCGGTCATGAATACCCCCATCGATCATGCCCGTGGCTCAACAATCGCATAGCAGGGCGCAAGGTTGGCAACAGGTAGTCCAACCTCCTGCCTCCTCCACGACCGGCGTGTGTCGTTTGATCACCGGCTAGGTGACCATCGTGTGTCCTCGTCATGCTTTCGATCGAATAATGCTGTCACGTTCTTGAACACTTTCCAAAAAAACTGAGAAGCTCTTTTTGATGCGTGACAACTTTTCTAGGCTCACAAGACTACCACCGCAAACGGACAGGTGGAATGGCGAGGCGGGTGATATGCCAGTTAATCCTTTCCCTTTCCTTCCTGTGCCTCGTCGCACCCTCTCCATTGAAAGTTTCTCCCCACAAAGATCTCCTTCACCGAGGCGGGGCCTTGTTTGGCGCCCCGTCGAACGCCTTGAGAGCACCTCCTCAGGACCCCGGCGTCCTGGGTCGTATCTCAAGTCGGAAGGGTTCTTGGGGCACGCGCGTCGCCAGCACGGTGACGCTTTTGGGGCTGACTGCTGCCATGACCTACGTCGGTCAGCGAAAAGGCCTGGAGCTGATTGTGATCGGCGCTCAAGCTGGTGCTTACAATGAGGTGGCCAAGCTATTGGACCGAGGACTGAGCCTCCCGTCCTCCCTGCCGTCCCGATGGTTGTGGTTCGTCCTCGCTTTCAACACCGGCCACTCCTGGGCCTACGGCGAGACTCTCATGCCCTCTCTACTCCCATCCTGGCTGCATTGGTACTGGCCGGGGCGTCGGCTTGTGCAGTATCTTGCCTACGTCTGCCTGCTCGGAGGGTCCATCACACCCAAGGGCCCAGGGGAGCAGCTTCAGCGCCAAGTCGCGCATCTGGCCGGTCTGCATTTCGCGCTCTTTCTCATTGTAGGACTGGGCTCCGGGTACGTGGCCATCCTCAAACAATGGGGCGTCCGCCCTTTCCTCCTTTCCGTCCTCCTGGTCGTCGTGAACGACATCGGGGCCTACCTGGTGGGAGTGCCCCTGGGGAAGACCCCTCTGACTAAGCTCTCCCCCAAGAAGAGCTGGGAGGGCTTCTGGGGGGCTGCAGTTCTGACCATGGCCAGTGCTCCGCTCCTCGTACGGCTCCTTCGAACCATGTTGGGGCCCGCGCCCGACGACGTGCCCCGCGCGTTGGGGGGGCTGCTGTCCCTCTCGGACTGGCAGGCGCTGATCCTGGCTGCCTTCGCCTCGTTCGGGGCACCTATAGGGGGCATTCTGGCATCCGCCGCCAAGCGGGCGACGGGGACGAAGGATTTCGGCGACAGCATACCCGGACACGGCGGGGTCATGGACCGTGTGGACTGCCAGCTCTTCATGTCGGCCTTCAGCTACCTCTTCTTGTCTTGCTCCGCTTCTCCCCGGGCGCGGGAATAGGCACGAGAAAAGTGTAGAGAGAGGGAAGGTAGGCACTCTGGGGAGCATGTACAGTAATGGCGGTGTGTGGTGTTGGGGATTGCAGGTAACTCAAAGAGAGGGCGGAAAAGAAACGAACTGAAAGCACTGCCTCGAGTGAGCCCCGCCGGTACAAGCTGCCCATGATTAAGGCTTTCCGAGTATTCCACTCCAATCCCTCAAAACCATCCGTCTTGTTCCAAAATGTCCATGGTTTCCTCCATCGCCGCTTCTGCCGCCAACCACTCGTCCAGGAACTGCAGGCCCCTCTCTTGCTCCTCCACCGAGAAGGACGGGCCCAAGTCCTCAAGCACTGGCTCCTCCATCCCTCCTTCCTCCTCCACCGCCTCTTGCTTCCCTCCTTCCCTTCCCCCGGTTTCGTCCTCCGCGGCGCCGTGGCTACCCCCTTCCCTCCTCCTTTCCTCCCCTACGGGCAGCCAGAAAATATGAGCCACGGCCGCCTCCAGGGTAGTGCAATAGTAGGCTTGTTCTCCCACGTGATTTCCGGAGGCGAAGTGCCGCAGCACGTAGAGGCAGGAGAAAATATCCGGGCATTCGGACTGCACCAAGGCATACACGAGCAAAGGGAAGAGCACATCCGCCGGCAGGGAATGCGCGGGCTCTGACTCGGCCGTCCTGGCTTCCCGGTCTCCCTCCCCTCCTCCTTCTCCACCTGCCCGTTGCAATTTTTGAAGGCGCCCCTCCCTCTGCGCCTTTACCGCTGCAGCACCTGCCTCGTGGTGCAAGCACCTGACAGCTCTTAAAAGGGCTTCCGTCATCTCCAAGGGCGTCATAGAGAGCGCCATCTCGCTCAAAACCCGGGCCGTCTCCGGGAAGGGGCACCCCCACAGGTAGGGGGGGGGCACGCCCAGCGCGGTGGCGTCCAGGCGGCGGGCTGCCTGTACCTGCTCCCGCCATTGCTTGTTGAGCTCGGGAAAGAATTGGTCGCCGCCTTTCACATACCCGGAGGACGCACGTCGGGCTCGGCGGAACACCAGGGCCTGCATGAGCCCGAGGAGGGCGGGGCGGAGGGCGGGGGGAAGGGCATAGGGAACCAGGAGCCGGTCGTGCACAAAGTAGTTGATGAAGGCAACGATGCAGCGGGGCGTGCAGAGGTACGTGTCCCGGGGGCTGCCGCTGCTGTTGCTGACCGCAGTCGTGGTGGTGGGGAGGGAGCGGCCAAGCGCCGAGACGGCACCGGGAAGCCCTCCTTGGCCCTCACCCCGCGTCCGAGCGCCGGCAGAGACATTGCTCTGGCTGGCGCTCTCTTCCAGCAACGTCAGCCATCTGTCCAGGAGTCGACCCTCCCGGTAGCGTTGATCCTCCAAGAGAAAGGCGAAAGCAGCCTCTACGCGCTGCCGCCGCCTGCCCATCACGCCGTGGGCCTGACGGGGTCCAGGCTGGCTGCAGCTCGGCAGCAGGGGCACGTTGACGGAGGATTGGGTCGATGGGGGCACGGAGGTCGCAGGAGAGGGGCGACAAGGCAGCGGGGAGGAGGAGGAGTCAGGGGGGACCAGGAGGGGCCTCGAGGTGTCAGCCCCCGTGGAGGATGAGATGCCAGAGGATTCCGGCCCGGTGACATCGCGCACAGGATGCACCACGTCTACGGCGTCTCCATCGTCCAAGTACAGCGCCTGGGCCTCCTCGACCAAGCCCAACAGCCTCACTCGCCGTTCTTCCCCGCCCTCCGCACCCGCCCACCCTGTCTCCCCTATCACCTTATCCATGGCTTTCTCTGCCTGGTCGCACAGGCGTGCGAGGCAAAATCGCCGTCTCTTCAAAATTTTGACGCCACTATCGGCTTCTAATAACTCAGCTGGCGGTCGCATGATGGCAGAGGACTTTGGCTCCTCCCTCTCTTGTTCCCCGGCTCCCCTTGGTCCCTTTTTTACCTTTTCCTTCCTGGCATCGACCTCGCGAAGCCAGGACAGCACTATCAATTCCTGTTTCTGTAAAATTGTCGCAGCTTGTCTCCATTGTTCGTGCTCCAGTTCCAGCAAGGCCCTTCTCAGCGAGGTATGGTGGCGCCACAAACCGAGATGCTTCCGGCCCCCCGTCCTCAAAAGTTGATTTTTCTCGGTAAGAGATGTTTTTTCAAGTGCTGAAAGAGCCCTTTTTGCTTTATCTGCTTGCCCTAGGAGTCGAGAAGTCTCTGTTTTTAATATCGAGTGGTAACGGGTCACCGCAGAGGGAGGAGCCTGCATTGACTCCATGTGTTGGACGGGATGGGGAAACAGGCTGCCCACGGCGTCCATTAACTCGGTCAGGGAGGAAAGCCGTCGTCCTCGCGTCGTCGTCGATGAAGACGGTGACGGGGTCGTCATCGTGCTGGAAGGAAGGCAAGCCGGCGAGACTCCACAAGGTGACGGGCAGGTGGAACAAAGTGAGGTCCGGCGATGCACTGCCCCTCTCGTCGCGAGCAGATTGCCACCTGACCGTCGTAGATCTATGCAGGAACCATCATGCTTCTCAAGAGTCCGGTAAACATCCTGTACTGACCTGTGTGTGGATTCGGGACAAGTGCAGGAAAGGGTCCATGGCCGGTTCACTTTTTTTTTGGGTGTGTGAAGGGAAAGGTGGAGTGGCTATCAAATAGCGATCTCGCCAGCGTCTGTCCTCTGACTCGTTCCTGATAGAAGCGTGGACAATTAGGGCACTCGGTCGCCTGCAACGACACGGTGCTATAACAGATGAACAGATTGCCGCAATTTGATTTTTGCTCACACGCGAGACGGGCCGATATTCGTGTGTTTACATGCAAGGAAGGGGGAGGGGAAGTAGTTGAGGAAGAGGGGATCGAAAAAGCTGACGACGCGAAGAGATGTTGTGGACTGACTGAGTTGATCCTCGGAGTTGAGCCGATCAAAAGTGTTGCACGTTTTATGAAAGACTTTTATTATCACGTGTTGCACTGTCAGTTTGGCATAAAAGCAGGGAGTGTCCATTCTTTTGGCTAACATCCTCCCCCTACACCCTCCTTACGTCACCGTTTTTCCATAGACTCACCCCTTCACCCAGACGTGCGTCCTCGCGTCAAGAAGAACCATGCGGCGTCATTGCCACGTCTTTGCGGCTGCCACTGGACTTCTATGTTTAAGCGGGAGCATATTGGCGTTTTGCCCCCCTGCTTTCCAAGCCGTGAGCCGGCCCAAGTCCACGCTTGCGCATGGTCTCGGAAGCAAGCTCTTGAGACCTCGACTTCCCGCGAGGCACGACCGTCCCGTTATGGCTGCCATGGACCCGGAGACGATCTCGACCGCGGTCAATGTGGCTGCGGGTGCAAGCAACCCCCTCTCGGGCATCACCAACAACCTGACCTCCCTCCTCGTCCTGGCAGTGATCGTGGCAGTGCACGAAATGGGGCACTTCATCGGGGCCCGCTCCCAGGGCATCAAAGTGCGGAACTTCAGTATTGGCTTTGGTCCTCGACTGCTGTCCTTCAAGGAGGGGCCAGAGGACGACGACATTGAGTACACGCTGCGGGCGATCCCCATGGGCGGCTTTGTGTCCTTTCCCCCCCACTACGAGATCGACAACGACGGGGATATGATCCGGTACGAGGATAAGGACCTCCTGCAAAATCGCCCCCCCCTGCAGCAAGCTATCGTCATCTCTGCCGGGGTGATCGCAAATATTCTCTTGTCCTTCTCCCTCCTCCTCGGCTCTGTGGCCACCACCGGCCTCCCTCGACCTCAGTTCAGCGATGGGCCCTACGTCATGCGCCTGGTCGAGAAGGACTGCCCGGCCGCCCGAGCCGGCATCCAACCCGAAGATTTGATCCTGGCTGTGAATGGGCACAAGGTGAGCGGGGACGAGAAAGGGCTTAATGGTGCCGTTTCCCTCATCTCCCAGTCCAACGGCCAGCCCGTTGAGTTGCAGCTTCGGCGCAAAGGAGTCGAACTGGTGAAAACCGTAACCCCTCAGTTGAATCCGGAAACGGGTCGCAACAGCATCGGTGTCCAGATGGCGGCGCACATTGAAAAAGTGAAGCTGATCAAAGCCAAAGACCCTGCACAGGCCTTGGAGTACTCAGTTCAAGAGCTTGGTGCCATGCTGCGGGAAGCCTCCTCTTCCTTGCGCCGCTTTTCCTCCGCGGGCATGGAGGGCTTGACAGGCCCATTGGGTATTGTGCAAGTGGGCGCCGACTTAGCAGCAGTGGACCAGCTCGCCTTGATCAAGTTCGCGGCGTTTATCAGCATCAACCTGGCGGTGGTGAACGCGTTGCCTTTCCCGGGTTTGGACGGGGGCCAGATGATTTTTGTGCTTCTGGAGGCTTTGCGCGGGAAACGGTTGTCGCCTCAATTGGAGAATGGGATCAACGCTGTGGCAGTTCTGTTGCTGGCCTCCCTGTCGCTGAGCCTGATTGCTGGAGACATCACTAGGGGCATGTCTAGCCTGGACAAGGTCATCGAGGCCAACCCCTTGCTTGACTCCCCACTCAAGTAGGCCGGACTCTGAATGAGAATTTTTGTGTCAACAAATGGGTGTGTTTCATCCTTCTTTTTTCCAACTCTTTTGACCAAAAAAATGTTAAGATACACATGTGTGGAGGGCGTGTGAAAGTTGAGATCGAGGGAGGGAGTTTGAATGAGTTACTATCGTTCGTGTATTCCTCGCCTCGCTCTTTTTTAAAAGAACTGTTTGAGTAGAGCGATGCCCTCGCGCACGCATGCATGCCATAGCAAAAGATACAAAGAAAAACTTTGACACGGAGATATCTCGTGACGAGCACGTGCAATGCTGTGCCCACGTACGAAAGAATATCTCTGAACTCACATTTTTCGACGGATTTTGACGAATACTTCCTTTATCATACAATAGCTTTCCAAGGTACCTTTCGGATCAGTTGCCGAGCCCACCAGCTTTGCGTGGTCTGAGTATAGGCTGCAGGAACAGGAGAATACACACCACCCACAAAAAAATGCATATCACAACGGTTGTTCGGTTTTGGTTTCCATCCAAGGTCAGCTCCAGGGTGGGCGTATTTCCGTATTTGAACTTGAACTTTTTGGTGAGCAGCACACGGCCACTCTCACCGCCGTCGTGGAGTTTATCGTCATTCCGATTACCGCTCGCAACGCTTCCACCAAGACTTTCGTGTTTGCCACCCGCGAGGCGCAGCAAGACGACCTCGCAACATTCACTCACGCGAGTTCCTCCGAATGCCACGGTATTCGCCTTCAAGTCTTCTTGCTCGATCTTCTCCACGACAGCCCCTCCGCCCAATTCTTTCATCCGGCCCAACAGCACCGGGTTGGCGCTGGCGTTGGCCAATGTTGCCACTCCATAGCAACGAAGCAGTCGGCTTTGGTTTTGGGCGACCTCCAAAACACGAGGAAGAACGTCCCGCACAGCATGGATTAATCCCTGATGTGTCAGAAGGTACGTATCGCTGTAGGCGCAAAGGTTAGCGACAATGGCGAGGGACAATGTTACCACTTCCAAGTCCCTGGTTTGGAGTAAGGCTAGGATCGATGCCAACCTTCCTACGCTGGGAAGGGTGACTGAGGTGGTCGCGGCCATCATGGGCTGCGTAGATGTTATATGCGCTGCCGGAGCCAGGCCAGCGTCCCTCTCCTCGGTGCTACTTATGTCCTGTTTTGTATGGACAGCTCCTCGTTGATATGGGATAAGGCCCATCGAATCGACTTGTGCACTTTCACTTCCCGGGCTGCCGGCTTGCTCCGTATTCTTGCCCGTGCTCTGCCCGTACTCAGTAGCTAGGCAGGCAATGAGGCTTTTGACAGTGTGCTTATCCCACGAAAGGGTCTGCAGTGACCCCAAGATCTCCCTCAAACAAGGTGTTTCTTCTTGCCAGGTTTGTAAGGCCTGGAGAAGCACCGCTGGTAGGCCTACAAGCACAGCCTGTCCTCTCAATGCGTCGTCAAGGAGTAATGTCTTGGCAGCGCGAGCCGCGAAGTAGACAACAGTTCGGTCATGACTTGGTAGCAATCGGCACAATGCGTGGGCCATGGGAGCGAAGGAGATCATCGGAAAGAATGCATTTCCTCCTATTAGCGTGTTGAGATCCGTTGCTGCCTTTTGCTGATCTGCTACATCTTGTGAGTGAGCTAAGCTTACGATGCGCTTCACCCGAATCATGGAGTGCGGCTGCTTCCGACCTTGAACAGGTAATACATCCTCCAGTTCGGCCACAAAAGTGGCGTTAGCCATTAGCCTAGTTGTTATTTCACAGGTCAGTTCCATAAGCTCCATCGAATGGATTGTTTACTCCTACAATTTGTTGTATGATTTTCCATTTCACGGCCCATTCGAACCGTTACGGAGAGAGCCGACAGGCCGATCGTCCTGCCTCTCTGACCTCCTGAGTCGCCCTTTTGACCTCCACACTATGATTAACGTGACTATTTACTATAATTATCACAGTTCTGGCCTCATTTCCTGCGTCTACCTCCTTCGCTTATTCCACCATCACATGCGTCGGTCTCTCCCGGCATATTTGTCGTACTTACTAGTGCTCGGCCCGTGTTGCTCCCCAACAGTAAGCTTCAATTTAGCGCCTCAATTCTCCATCTTCAAGCACCTACACCCGCCATTGCGGACATCCACTATCAAAATGTCAGTAAAGCCTCCTAAAGTCTTGGGCATGGGCATCACCGGTGTTGACCTGCTGGCTTATGTGGAAACCTATCCAGCAGCGGATGCTAAGATCCGAACGAGCGATTTCAAGATCCAAGGCGGGGGCAACGCTGGAAATACTCTTACTGGACTCTGTCGCCTGGGCGTTCGCACCGAAATACTGACCAAAGTAGGAAATGATGCTTACGGTTCTATGATTCTGGAAGAATTCGCCATTGACGGTCTCGACACCCGCCATGTAATCCGGAAGGCAGGCATCTCCTCGCCTTTCACTTACGTGATTGTTGACATGGCCGGTCAAACCCGCACCTGCTTGCATACACCTTCAGAGGACTTAACAGAGGACGAGATCAACCCCGCTGTGTTGGATGGTGTAGATTTTCTTCACCTAGACGGACGCAATACGTTAGCCGCCATCAGATTAGCGCAGCTGGCCAATGCCCGTGGGATCCCCGTGATGCTGGACGCCGAGAAAGATCGGCCACATCTCAGGGAATTGGTGCCCTTGTGTGACTTTCTTGCTACTAACGCCGTGTTCCCGAAGGCGTTTACGGGCGCCGCGAACACAGAGGAGGGCATGGCCAGACTGCTGGACATGGGCCGCGCAAGACTTGTCTTCACGACCTTGGGCGCAAAGGGCAGTATGGTGATGGGCCTGCCTAGCGAGATGATAGGGGGAAAACGAGGCGGAGACGGTAACGAAAAGGAGAGACGTGAACCGAGGGCGGGAGAGGCGCTGCCGTTGGCGACGGAGACAAGGAGCTACGCATGCCCCTCGACGGGTTTGGCACTGACGCTCGTGAGATGTGACGCCTGGCCCGTGCTTCCGGAAGACATCGTCGACACCACAGGGGCGGGAGACGCTTTCATCGCGGGGCTTATTTATGGCTTGGTGCACTCCTTGTCAGTGCCACACATGCTCAATCTGGCAGGGTTCGTGGCGGCGCAAAAGCTCCAGGCCCCGGGGGCTAGACAAGGGTTGCCTCGACGGGAGACGCTTCCAGCCCGGCTTCAGGAAGAGGCGTAAAATCGATCTCAATATGTGACATTGTCAAAAAGCAAAACGACGAGGAGTATGCATGAGTATTGGCCGAAGAGGCCCGTTTGACTTGGTCTTGACTACCTTGGCTTTTTCTTAATCTTTCGTTCTATGTGGCCCCCGCCTTCTAATACAAGTCCCAGCTTGCCCTGTCCCCCCTTTTCTCCATTTGTCTTGGTTAAAGTTCGGAATGAAAGGCCTCCCTGCCCGCTGCCTCCTGGTCGTCCCACTCGAGGAGCGCGGGCGAGCACGCCGCCGGAGTCTTGAAGGTCATCGCGTACTCACACATAGACGGCTCTTCCACGCTCACTACCTGGTCCTCCACACCGCATTCCACCGTGACCGTCAGTGATCTCTCGGGACCGTTCCAACATTGCTGTCCCTTGCGAAAGAGAAATTTGAAAGATGAGCCTCCGGCGACTGTGCCGTTGCTTTGCTCCATACCTCCCCACTTCCCCAGAGAGGTGCCACGGGCCGCACTGCCCTCCACTTGCTGCGCCTCTTTGTAGGGACACATTTCGTACCGATACTTGTTCACCGTCTTGCTAAAGCACTTCCCCCGGAGCAAGTAAAACGCGTAACCGTCACCGTAGTCGTCCTGGCTCTCCGCCTCCATCTCCTGGATGCGTTCGCGCACTGTTCTCTCTTCATCTCGCGCATCCTTCAGCGCCTGTCGAGCTGCCTCCGCACCGGCCGAGGGCTCATCAAGGCCCTCCTCTGCTGCCTCCAGGAGGGACACTAAAGCAGGGTCCAACGGCTCCTGTGCTGCGTTCGGAGGGGAATAGTCATCGTCTTCAATCTCTTCGTCATCGTCCTCGTCCCCCTCCGCGTCCTCGTCCTCGTCCTCCGCCGGCACCGGACCCAGATGATCGTGGAACGTGCCCTCTTTGACCTCTTTCATTTTCTTCTCCATCTCCTCCTTGGCCGCTATGTCCGACAAGGGCCGCTGCTCGCCTCCCTCTCCCTCCTCCTCTCCCTCCACCTCCTCGATCCCCGCCTTGCCCCGGATCTCTTCTAAGACTCTCCTCAACGCCTTACCCGGGCGACCCTTCAGCTTTCTGTGCAGGGACACCAACTCTTCCTGGCCCAAGCTCTCTATCTTTAAACCAGATATCAAAGTCGTCGCCGCCTGCTCCATAGCCTCGTCACGTTTAACTTTTTCCTTCCCCTCCTCCGATTCCTTTTCAATGCGGGCATCTGCAACTTTTTTCTCCAGCCCTACCTTCTGCGCTTGCAAGGAGGCGAGCTCCTTGTACCGGGCCTCCATCATAGCCGACGCGTCTCGCATGTATTCCTTCTTCTTCGCCATCCCCTCCTCCACCACTTGTCTCCAAGCCGCTCGCTCTTTGGCCTTTTGGGCCGCGATTTCCCTGCACGTATTCGGACATAACCCTGGCGCTTCGTCGCTGCCGTCGCAGCAAGCGAGCTCACAGATCCCGTCGTTCACTTTCGAGGAAGGGATTGAGGCACCCACGTGCCCCTCGTTCACACAGTAAAAACGACCTTGAGGAGCGCAAGCGCTTGTGCCTGGCTCGTCACTTCCATCTGGACAATCACAATAGTTGTCGTTTATCTAGGTTGGAGATGTGGAGTCCGATGCGTTGAGATTCATTGAAAGAAGTGCCCCCCACTACGTTACCGTGCATTGAAATTCTCTCCAGATGCACTATGTATCCAACAGAAAACAAGCACACATCGTCAAGCGCCCCTAGCCTCCATAGCCCACCTGTACAAACGGAATGACGATCTTTTTATCGCTTTGGCAGGTGAATTTCCCCTTAGCCTTGGCAGCGGCATAAAGAGGATCAGCGGACCGTGGAATTCCTAAGATGTCGACGGGACTGGCCTCGGCGCTTATTGCTATGACTGCCACCAAAGTATAAACGGGGAGCGTCCAGAGTATCATCATAATCTATGACATTATGTGTGCACGAATTAGGTAAGCTTTGTTCGGGCTGTTGGTTGAGCGGCAGCTTTTTTTTGGTGAAGTAGCTCTCGCCGCCGGAATGACAACAAGGCTTGCTGAGTTGCGGACACTCAGCAAGCCTTACCGAATGAGACATGACACACGGCATCCATTGCCTGGGTCACCGTTGAAGCTTTTTGGGGACTGCCTCTTCATATATATTGCCCTTGGCACGTTTGCCATAATCGCCTTTTCCCCTCTTCATCCCTTCCATTCCCCTTGAGGTCTTTTTAGCGAGGACGATTGCCAGGCGAAAACGCGCGAATGACGGGGAAGATCGCATGCTTAGAAGCCGTTACGCCCGCTTGACTAGGCGAATGGTAGCATTTTACAATCCATTCATTCGCTCCTGTGGTACGCTGATGCTAAAGCTGGCTGTATCATACATGAAGATAAATAAAAAATTTAAAGCTGGCATTTCAAAACGCTAGGACCTTATAAGAAACCTTCTTTGTCATCTACATTCATAAGTTTCCCTCGGCAGATTCGATATAACGCCACCGCACGCAGCACCCCACTGGTAAGAGAGACTGTGATATTCATGAAGTCACATAGATCAAAAAAGAATGCAGATATTGTGGGTCAGTCTGACAAGATAATGGCCCTCAAAATTATGGAGAGTGAGGGTAGCGGAAAAGCTGAAGAGCTCGACCCTTCAACAAAAAGGTCGGAAGAATTGCAGCCCCTCAGCAGTCTACAGCCGGCAACTGGAGGAGGGGTCATCTGGAATGACTCCAAGCTGGCAAGGAAGGAAATTTTACCTGCACTTCAGGTGGTGCTGCTGTGTTGCATGTACATGGCCGTCGGTAAGTGTTCCTCTTCAACATTACTCTGCATGAATCGCGTAATACCATGCGGCACGCGTCACGAGACCTGAATATGCAGTCCTTGTCTTCGCATATTCATAAATTTTTGGGAAACTTCTCGTAGATGCCTCATATTTTGATTCATCAACAAAACATCCCAACCTCGTCCACGTCTCCGCAGGCCCTACCCTCATTCTTCTCAACAAGCACATCCTGAAAGACCTTGACGGGCATGGCTTTAACTATCCTATGTTTTTATCATCTTTGGGCCTATTATCTTCTTCTCTGGTGGCCCATTTCGCCGTTCGTGTTGGCGGTTTCGAGCTGCCCAACCAAGCCCGCATGACACGTCAAACATACCTGACAACCATCGTGCCCGTGGGTATATGCCAAGCAGCCACTTTGGCCTTGGGCAATGCTGTTTATATGTTCTTGACTGTCTCATTCATCCAAATGCTGAAGGCCTTCACCCCCGTCATGGTGCTGGTGGTAGGGATTCTCTTTCAAGTCGAAGCCCCTGAAGCGGCGGTAAGTGAAACCAGGAAAAAAGGAAAAGGCATCGAACCGTTACGTCGTAGGGAGCCCTGTGTGCTTGACGTATTTTTCCTTTTTTTCCTATTGAAAGTAAGTAAAAAAAAAGGTTCTCACATTTTGAACAGATTTGTATGGCCGTCATGGGTATTTGCCTGGGCACAAGCGTAGCCTCTTATGGCGAGGTGAACATGAATCTAACCGGGATGCTACTCATGTTTTCCGCCGAATTTACGGAGGCCATTCGCCTTATCCTAGTGCAGCGATTTCTGAAATCCCTTCGTTTTGGAGTCGTCGAATCTCTGTACTTCATGTCACCAGTGGGAGCGGTCTGTCTCTTGTGCGCGAGTATAATGAGCGAGTTCCCATCCATGCATCGTAATGGAGCTTTCGCACAAGTTGCCTCCCATCCTCTCTTGTTTGCAACGGCGGGAACGTTGGGCGTGGGGGTGCATTTCCTGAGTTTTATGGTCGTCCAACGCACAAACTCCGTGACACTCAAGGTCCTGGGAACGGCTCGGAACGCAATGTTGGTGTTATTGTCTGTTTTTTGGTACGGAGAACTAGTAAGTTCGACCCAATTCCTGGGCTACGCTACGAGCATAGCGTTCTTTGGCTTTTACACATACTGTAGGACAAGGAGTAAGGCATAGAGATTTTGGAGCGCTGACAGCAGGGTTATTTATGCGGGGCGTTATGGAGGGGGGCGATGGGAAAATTGGGGACCTTGAAGGTTTTTCCACGTGTCACATACTGAGTATATGTCTCCATGTCTAAATAACTTATTCCTTTCATTAATTATAAAAGTCATGTGGAAGGACGAATTTCGTCTTCTCGCTTAGTATGATCCCACAAACATTCTTGGTGTTTCATAATAGATAACGATCAGAGCTACAAGATTGCCAATGAGCTATCCTCATAACTGCTCTTTTATTATTGTGGATCATAACTTACAGATTTTCTCCTCGATATGTCACAAATCACGGGGAATGGCACAGGTCCAGATCGTGAAAACCTTTAGCCAGTTGTTGCAAGGAATATAAGTGCCTCTTCATTTCACTTACTAGTTGTAAAGACCAAGTCTACTAATAGAGCCATCACAACCATAAATTTGCTACCAAAAATCTAGTGCGCACTACGAAAGGTGTTTTTCCGTGGAATTTGCTTCTCGCCCTCGAGCCTAGTTGTCGGCCCATTTCCACGCGTTGCTGCCGTCTGTTGTTTTCGCGCGCTTTTCCCGAATGCCCGCGAGTTCATTCCAAGCCAACCAACCACCGCCCTTCCACGTACGTTTCCACACGCTTAGAAACTTCCATCCATGCCTCGTTATTTGATGCAATTCCTTCCTTTTTCACAGAGATGCGAAACACATTCTTACTTTTACTTGGGGGCTTGGTCGGCGTTTCGTCGTATTTCCTACCCTTCTCTTTCAATCAGGTGAGTGCAAAGCGCAACTTGAAGCTGTTCGTTTTGAGGGGGTATACTCTGCAATGAGCTGCTTGTGTCTTGCATTATTTTTTTAAGTCAATCAAATGATGTAATGCGTACCATCCTCAACGTTAAAGTGGTACATGACATGCGTTTGTATGTCATTTATGTAGCTGTTATGTAAAAGGGTTCATGTGAGAGAGGCAAGGATTTGCGGGGAAGAATGGAGGCTGTACGGACCCGTGACGGCGCAACAACCGGTCTCCCAGGAGGGGAAGCATACTGAAGGAGTCATGTCGATTCCAGTTTGTATTTCACTTGCTTTCGCTCACCGGTTTTTAAACATTCGCACCCGCTGCACGCCGCGGTATTATCCCACTCGGTGTAGAGTTGAGAGCGTTTTCAATCTCACCGCCTCCGCCTCCATTCCTCGTCCCTTCCGACAGTATGCAACAGCTCGCGCAAATGAGATTGCGACACGTAAGGCACAGCAACAAAGCATCGCCACGAAGGCGCACGATTTGTTGGACGATTTGCCCGAGTTGACTGATTCCAGGCTGGCCGGTTGGCGGCTCAAGAAAGGGGCGCACGGAAGTGGCGAGACAGGCGTAGAGGGAGACAGCGCGTCTGCCGCAAGCATGGAGGATACACAAGCAATCGTGGATCGAGGCACAGAATCTTTTTCCCCGCAACAGTATGACGTCGTTGAGTACCCTTTGCCCTCTCACGCGCATGGCATCTTGGACGGCGATGACCGTGTGCGAGGGGTAGGGGTGCTTTTGAGCAATAACAGAGACAGATTAGACGCCGCAAGCCTCCCAGCAGAGAAGATCGATTTGTGTCAGGTTGAGCCACTGACCTTGGACCCAGAGGGGCAATGGGGCAGCGGGCTAGAGGGGGGGGAGCAGCAGGTATGGCGGAAGGACGAGCTCGAACCGCGCGTGTTCGTCGCCTATGCGGACTTGAGGAAAATCACATCGAAGCAAAATGGTATGGCGGATAAGTGGCGGCGTTGGATTTTGGAGGAGCCCTTATCGGAGGGGTGTGGGCCTCCCCCAGGCGCGGAGGAGGAGCCAGAAATTCTGTAAAGGGAAAAAAGGGGATCAAAGAGGTTAAGAGCCTGTTATCGGTTGATTTGAAAGGCGGATGGCATCATTTTTATTGTGTACGATGTCCATGTGCGGGGAGGAGGTGGAGCCTTGCCGGGTGGGGCTTGTAGATATGTTAGAGCGCAGGGGTGGAAATGGAAAAATGTTACGCCTGATCACGATTTTGGGCCCATCGAGTGCTCTTTATTGACGAATGCAATATTGAGGAGGCAGAAAGCTGTTGCGGATGAGAGGGCCTGGCGTGAACACGGGTGAATGCCCTTTGCACACAAATTATTTCTTCGTGATCGGCTAGGCGACTATGGAATAAAAATGCGGTAGCACTTTCATGTTGCGAAGTCAGTGCACCAGTGAAATAAGACAACGCCAAGCCAAGACGCCACGAATGCATGTAATGCCTGAACCACATGTCGGAACTACTAGGTGCCATGTCTCTCCGAAAGCGATATGTTAATGTTGTTGAGGATACTGCGATACAGACCACATGAAAGCAGAGGCGGATAAGACGGTGTACAAGATAAAAATGACAAAAGAAGGAGCACTGGATAGGCAAGGAATGTCTTGTCGGCGAGTAACATGTCCAGTGCTGATGTTTAGATGCAAAGGATGCATGTGCGAGCATCATGGGGTCTAAGGAACCCGAAGAAAGCAAAAAGGGGCATAAATTTGGTAGCGGCATGCGTTCATTGCGGCACTCGTACAGGTTTTGTATTGCTTTGTCGATGCAGAAAATTTCACCATACTATGATATAGTCTACAGAACCCTGCGCCTTCCCCACATACCTTTCCCTTTCCCAATCATTCATCTGCGGAAGCACTCTTTTTCGTGTAACTAAAAGGGTCTCATCATCACCCTTGCAAAAGGGAACTTAGCGTGTTCGTTTACGCAATTGATACCTTGGTTTCATTTCCTGAACGTAACTTTCTTCCATCTTTTCCGCGCCTTTTTTCCTTGTTGCCCCTGTCGGGCTGCAGCTACCAAGCAACACTACACCAGCAAGTGTGACGACTGCGCCACTCCACCACAACAGAGACAACGCTTCTTTAAAGAATATATGCCCCGCAAGGCCTGTCGCCACAAAGTTGATAGAAGTATTGATTACTGTAGCAAGTAAAGAACCCGACTGGTGTAAACTTCGTACAAAAAACGAGGTCATAGCGATGTTGCAAAGAAGCATCATTCCTACACAGGCGCTTCGTGCAAGGAGGAGCATAGATGGGGATGACAAGACAGGCTCTATCCTTGTTTTATGCAGTAACTGTTTCATAGCCTCTGGATCTAAACCCCACTTGCCGAATACGGACGCCATTGCCCCTAATGCTCCAGCAATCAAACTGAAGTAAGGGAGAGATGAGTCAAAAGACGGAGTTGCGGGGCGAAATTGGGCAACATAAAACATGAGAAGTGAAGTCAATAACATGGCCTTGGAGTACATAGCGCATTAAACAAACCGCGGGACCGACAAATGACGTGCAAGGAGGCCTACTTTACCTGGCTGCATGCCTGCAATAAGCATCCGCCATGGCCTGCAGGAACTGTGGAGGTAGTCAAGGCTTGTTATGCAAGGGTCCAACGATGTGTTAATTCTGCACGAAGAGATCGATCGGGGTCGCTGAAGCACGGGACACGAACAAAAAGCGGCGAGGATGCGGTATCCGAGAACCTCGCCACCACGACTTTTCCCAATCATCCAGCTCGCGCCCTTTAAGTTAGCGGCCAGCCCATCGCGACACCATCAGGACCACCGTGGTACCTCCGGTTCTTTTTGGGCATGTCATATGGAGCTCTCTCCCCTGACACGCGTGCACACGGACATTCGGGGCCCCGACTCGCGACACGGGCGCTTAAAGATTCAGGGGCCTTGGATACTTTTCCTAACGCCGACTGCCACTTGCAAAACCCCGCGTTGTATCCAGGCCTGCCGTGTGCAACCCCCCCCCCCGCCACTCGATTTGTGGATTTTAAGGTCATGGAAAACCTGCGTGAACGCAAGAAACATTTCAAGCTCATAATGAGACGCTTTACTAATCATTGATCTGGCCTTGTCCGGGGAAATTTCATGTCCTTTAGATCTTCTCACTGCCTCCTTCTTGTTCTCCACACAAGCCCAACGCTAGCAAACAACAGGAAGACTTTTCGTCAATTTCAAAATGTCCAACACGCTCTTTAGCATGCACACTCAGCTGTCGGAGGAGGTATTCGCCCGTTTCATGGCGTTGCCTCAGGGGGAGGCCTATCAGGCTGAATACATTTGTGAGTGACCAAGCGGAGGTGCTCGCCCATGATGCTCTTGAAAATTACCGCTAGGCCAAAAGTGGCTTTACGTAATATGTTAATCAACAATTCCACTCAATTTATGCCACGTAACATTTAACAGGGATTGGTGGTACAGGCCAGGATTTGCGTTGCAAAACTCGCACGCTCTACAAGAAAACAAACAATCCCGATGACCTGTAAGTATCAAGTGATGTCTTGAAATTTTTCAGCGTATTACACTTCAAGCGTGTAGGCTTTTAATAACGTATTGACTATGCTTTAATTTTTGAAGGAGGAATGCCGGCTTGAACCTGCGTGCTCCCCTCTCAACTCTTCAGGATACTGCTCGTATCCAGCCTCCTGTTGTGGCGGCAAAATGGCGTCCATGATGACCTCCTCCTTTTGCGCATTCCATCTCCCTCCTTTTCCGAATATAATGACAAGGCGACAATTTTATGTGATTCATTTGATGCTTGCTTTCGTGAATACCCTGTGGACGTGATATTCTCTGGACCTTAGCTCTAGGCTGGCTTGCAATATTACCAATCACCGAGACGTCGCGATGCCCCTCCGTACAACGGGCTCTCACACAAGTTGGTGACACCATAACTCTCTCTCACACGCATGTTTCCCACTGAATACTGGTCACCCTACAGTCCCGTCTGGAACTTCGACGGATCCTCCACTGGCCAGGCCCCTGGCGACGACTCGGAAGTCCTGCTCAAGCCGCAGGCCATCTTCCCGGACCCTTTCCGCGGGGGAGACAACATCCTCGTTATGTGCGACTGCTACAAGCCCGATATGACTCCCATCAAGGGAAACACCCGTCTCCGATGCGCGGAGGCGATGAAGAAGGTGGAGTCACTCGTCCCCTGGTTCGGGATCGAGCAGGTGAGAAATGGCTAGAGATCCGGAGGAGCGGAGAGCGGAGAGGGGTGGGAAGCGGAGAGGGGTGGGAAGCGGAGAGGGGTGAAAGCGTATGGCATGGTCCCAAGTCTAGACGGTGGCGGGCAAGGTAGTGGAGAAGCTGCGCTCAAAAGGCAGCGGCCGGGTAGCGATTTGTTCGATTTTCCGAGGGAAAATGCTATGATGCGAGCATCTCCGTCTCATTCCTTGCTTTATTGGCATGGCACTTTCTCTTTGACAGGAATACACCCTTTTCGAGGCTGACGGTGTCACTCCCTTCGGATGGCCGAAGGGCGGCTTTCCGGGCGCTCAGGGTAGGTGGAGGGAGCGAACGGGACATGGGAGGAAAGGGAGGTGGGTGCAAAGCTATCTTGATATCAGAGCACTAGAGGGCTGCCGCTCGGCTGCCAATGTCAAAGCTTCCCTCTGAAGCGCCCTTTCTCTCCTTCCCCAGGCCCGTACTACTGCTCCGTGGGGACCGAGAACGCCTTCGGTCGTCACATCGCCGAGGCCCACTACCGGGCCTGCCTCTTTGCCAAGATCAACATCTCCGGTATCAACGGCGAGGTGCTGCCCGGCCAGTGGGAGTACCAGGTGGGCCCCTCGGTCGGCATCGAGAGCGGCGACCAGATGTGGGTCTCCCGATACATCCTCCAACGCGTCTGCGAGGCCTTCGGCGTCATCGTCTCCTTGGACCCGAAGCCCATTCCCGGCGACTGGAACGGCTCAGGCTGCCACACAAATTTCTCCACGGAGCCCATGCGAAAGCCGGGGGGCTTCACGATCATCATCGACGCCCTGGAGAAACTGCGGGCCCGCCACGCCGAGCATATCGCGGCGTACGGGGAGGGGAACGAGCGTCGACTTACGGGCAAGCACGAGACAGCCTCCATGGACTCCTTCTCCTACGGCGTTGCCAACCGTGGTGCCTCGTGCCGTATCCCTCGGGCGGCCGAAAAGGACGGGGTACGTGGGGAGAGGGGAAAGAGAATAGGGCAAGTGTGGCAGAGAGGACCAGAGAGGTTTCCTGGAAGGACAAAGCCGGCATGGTGATCTTGTCAGTCAGGAGCTTGGCGGGTAAAGGGATGGCGGGGAGCCACCCGCCTTGCTTCGTTTCTGATGTAGTGGTGAAGTTGGGTTGGTGCGGTATCTGGTGTTACGCTTTATCTGAGCTTCTTTCTTGGCATTCTCCTTTTTTGACAACCCTCACAGTGCGGATATTTCGAGGATCGACGCCCGTCATCGAACATGGATCCCTACGTGGTGACTGGCATGCTTATTGAGACGTGTTGCCTGTAGAGCTCTAGAAGGAGAAGAGAGGGCGGGAAAGGTGTGAAACGTTGAAGAAGTTGGGATGGGAAAGAAGCTGGACATTGGCGACAACGACAGGAACGCGATGGCATGGGAAAGAGGTTGATCACAGAGCTTAAAGGGAGAGGAAATGATGGCAAAGGACATCCTTGGTGACGTTTGAGAGTCGGCTTGGTTGAGGTTGAGGGGCCAACTACCCTCTTCTTTCAGTCTTTGAGAAAAAAAGACATTTATTCACATGAGCAGTAACATGCGCGCGCATACATGCTTGGGGAGGGAAGATGAATGACGGGGGTGAAAAAGGAAGAATAAAATTTTATTGTGGGGAATGAGCCCGGTTGTCTTGAGTGCTCTGAACGCGTGCAAGGAAATGAGCCTTTGCCACCTTCTCCCCGATAGAAGGATGGACGTCGTCTCCAAAAACACCTCGGACGAGCCAGGATATGGTGGCTACCAGACGTCACGAGGTTCCGACTGTGATGTCTCAAAACAACCTTCATAAGTGTTAGGTTTTGTGCGTGGCCTACTTCTTCTTATGAAACACCCTTCCCCGCTTCGCTTCCGTGCATCTTTGAGGCCCACTGCCTCAAACGCAATCTTCTTCCCAATCATTTCCCGCCACCCTGCTTTTCGAGCTACTTTCCATCACTCTCTTCCCATGGCTCTCGTTACTTGCTGCACCTGCTTCCATTTCGTCCAATTTTAACCTCCCCCTTACAAACCTGCCCCAGCCGCGTTCCCTCCCCCGCTCCCTTGAAAATTTCCAAAGAAGTGCATCGTTTCCCGCAATTTGGCGATGAAAACGTCCACATCCTCCTTAGTATTGTACACGTACAAGCTGGCGCGCAAGCTTCCCTTTGCGTGCAGCATGCGATGCAAGGGTTGCGTGCAATGGT
>Ga0102934_1000226_pt1 | contig 35166 bp, 21 predicted proteins | sample SalPonR2_A_D1_MG_FD_78175 | JGI IMG/M metagenome (GOLD analysis project Ga0102934, IMG submission 78175) | Salt pond soil microbial communities from South San Francisco under conditions of wetland restoration - Salt Pond MetaG R2_A_D1_MG | ecosystem: Environmental > Aquatic > Marine > Intertidal... | reverse complement strand
GGGATCGACGGGCGCCTTGTCGTTGGCCAGTCTGGTCGATTGGACCTTGGGCGACACTTCCTTAGTAGACGGGTCCGGGGGGTGTGGCGGCGCCGGCAGCGTTGGGCTGCTTGACGAGCTTACACGCCTCGACCTTCCAACACCCGACCATGGAGAAACACCTCTCTCCACCTCCTCTCCCCTTTCTTCGTCGCGTAGCAGCAAAACCGATTCCTCCTGTCTCCCTAATGCCCTGACCCGAAACATTCGGCGGTTTGCCGACTCTCTCGGAGAAGTCCTTGAGCTTCCATGGTGCAAGTTGGGTTTCGAGGGAGAGGAGGGCGGGCGTGGCTCGCTAGGCAGCGGACCCGAGAAGCTGATCAAAGCCTTACACGTGGGGTGGTCGACAGCGGCCTACTCGCTCCTGCTCGAAGTCGTGAACAAGAACACCCTTGCGCGGCAGCGAAGGGAAAGGGACGAGGAAGAGAAAGAGGGCGGTCAGGGCGGGAGCGGTGAGGAGACGGAGGGAGGCATGGGGGCCGTGGGACAAGTCAACGGCGTGGATGAGCGGCGGAGACACCTGCGGCAACTGCTGTTGGCGGTGCGATCGCTGACTGCACTTGCGCGTGATAGACAGCACTTGGCAGGGAGCGTCGTGCAGCCGATGTGGCGGCTATTTGCCGCATCATCTCTGTCTCCGAGTACGGAGGTGAGAGATAGGCGCGAGAACACACAATCTGACACGCTGATTGAGAGCCGCACCGCGGCGATGCAGGAGGTACCCCTGAGCTTGCTCCTGGACTCGGAGCTGTACTTTACGAGACACAGGGTCCGTGGCAAGGAGGACCCTGTGGCCCCAGTCGACCGCCTCCGCTTGCTGCATACACACCGGCGGGCCGCGGGGGAGGCGGGGCTTGTCGAGGCCTGGGGCTTCTGGGAGCGGCCCCTCCTCTCCCACGACCTGTCCACACTGGCGGTGGGGGCCTTGACGCTCGCCCTACACTCGCCTCCGATTGTCCTTCGCCTTGTGCGGCTTTTGGCGCTAGCACGCTTGGCGCAAGTCCTGCTGGAACCCGGAAGCGTGCAACTCGGCGGGGAGGCCCTGACTGCGACAGAATTGTCACATGGGGTCCGACACGAGCCTTGTGCAGTGGTGGAAGAGGCGGGAGAAATGGGAGGAGAGAGTGGGCCGTCGCGTGACAGGCGTTTGCTCCGTCTCAGCCGCGCGGTGAGAGGGGGACACCGTGGGGATCTGCGGGTCGTGGAAGGACTCGTTGTATCACGGTGGAGGCCTTTTTTGCAGCTCCTGGACCTTCTCCTCGACGCGCTTGGGTTTAAGGGGAGCGTCGGTGAACCGCTGAACGCGGCAAGGGGCACAGCAACCACAGTGCCTGAATTTCTGAGGCGCGTAGGCCTCGAGGACTCATTTTTGGACGAACACAATGCGACTGACTCGGACGCCCTGGACTTCCTTTTCACCACATGGGGGGTGCAGTATCGCGGGTTCGTCACCCATTTACCCTCCTTCAACGACGGCATGGATGCCTCGGTCTCCGGACTTCTGGCGGAGGCGCCGGCCGCCAATGGCCCGTCCACTGTCGGCTCACTGCCCTCCACCCCGCTCGCGCCTCCAGCTATGTCTCCATCCGTGTCGCGCCGCCCTTCTTCTGCCTCGGCCTCTTTGCCTCCTGTGCCCCCTTCAGGTCTTACCCCAGACGGAGCCCCTGATGCACCAGTGACTCGCCTGCCTTTGGATGGGCCGCAGACAGCACAGCAGGCTGTCTCTTCGCTTCCACTACCCGCCCACGCAGGCTCTGCGCCACGATCCATGCCACTTCCGGCAGTGCTGCCTGATGCCGTCAACGGGTACCGAGGAAATGTGCGACTCGGCGAAGAGCATGGCGAGGATGGGTCGAGGGGTGCAGGTCGCGGACGGGATGCAGGGCGGGAAGAGGCCGTGGGGGCTCAGGCAGCGGGGGGCCTCGACCAGGAAATTGAATCGGAAGGCGGCGGGCCGGTGGTCGTTTCGCAAGGCTCTCGTTACTTCGCCACGCCTTACTTTCCTTCTCTGGATGGGACATTCACGATGCCTGGTATGGACGTGGACAGCCCACGTCCCGGGCCCCTGCAAAATTCGGCCCAGGAGGACCTGCCTCTTTACGATCTGAGCCACTTTGGTGTCTCGGATGACGTAGACTTGCGCCTGGTTCCCCTTCCCGAGCACTACACGCAGCTTTACAGCCTCCTCAAAGACCAGTATTGGACGGTGGCGAGCAGCACTAGCCATGCCAGCGGCGATCGGATCGGCGGCGGAAGCGCTGGGGCCGGAGAGGTCCGTCGCGGGATCGAGGACCCGGCCTTGTGCCTGCTCTGCGGCGCCATCCTGGCAGCGGGCCCGAGAATGCATGGTGGGACCCACATCGGCTCCCCCGGCGTGTGCACCTTGCATGCCCGCGCTTGCGGGTCGGGCACGGGGCTGATGCTCCTGATCAACAAGGGGTCGATCTTGCTCTTTCGGGACAACAGGGCCACCTTTTATCCGAGTCCCTACGTGGACCAGTACGGAGAGGAGGATCCGAATCTGCGTCGGGGTCGGCCTTTGTCGTTAAGTGAAGGAAGGTACGAGCGTTTAACGGCTTTGTACCGAAATCACGGCGTCCCGCGGGAAGTGGCAAGTCGGCGTGTGAATGCTGACAGGGTTATAAGGGAGGGCTACTATTAGATGTCGCTAAATCGGTTGAAATAGATAGATGCTGGCCACACAGTTTCAAGAGAGACACCACAGACAAGTATTGTTTCCTGGAGAGCAGCTAGCTGCTCACTAGGTCATGTACATACACCTGGGCAGGAAGAGGTCGTAAAGAATAGGCTCTCACGCATGTTGATCCTTCATAAACGGATAGACGATTGTGTAAAAGCAGCAGATGTGGAACTTACAGACACTAAAAGTTGAAAATGGGCACCTTTTTTGCTATGCCCTTATATAAGCCGCTCTGGGCCCATAGCACAGGTTTAGAGTCCTGTATTTTCCTTATTTGTGAGAGACGAGTTTAGGACCTATGGCTGGACCTTGCAAACCTCAGCCTGAGCAATTCCGGCACAAGGAACATTTTCGTTCCTTTTATAACATGGCATTGGCCTACCCTCCATATAAACATGCGAGTTGGGGGGAAATAGCCTGAAATCTGCGTCAATGAAAGCCTCGACCTGGCATAGATGAAAGCCGGCAAGAAACGTTGGGAACGTAAGACTCGACGTTTCCGCCGCGGGCTTGACACGTCGTGTGAGCGAGCAGAGACACAATCAATTATACCTCTTCTATTGGCTAACGATTGGTTGACATCTTCCACACAACAAAGGTCTACCAACAAGGAAGTACAGGATTGTTGAAGACAAACAACGCAACTCGATGGGGGAATGACTGTGTCAAGCTTTTGCTGTAACAGTATCCTCGCCTTCCTCGTCACCTACAACATCTTGATGGTCAGTGCCTCTTCATGTCTGATTGCCCTGTGCAAGACTAGTTTGTCTTCGGTACACCCTTTGTCGAGTTATCACACCCGGGCTGTTCCTGCGAGTTGGAGGCAATTTTCTTCCTTTGATCCCATGTCAGCTAGCAGAGCGGGCGGAAGCCGCCCAAAGGTCGTCGTTGTCACGGGCCCCACAGCCGTGGGAAAATCTAATTTGGCGTTGAGAATCTGTCAAGACTTAGCCCCGGGCGCACGGGGAGAGATCATCTCGGTGGACTCAGTACAAGTGTACCGGGGCCTGGACGTCGGATCGAACAAGCCGTCGGAGGCGGAGCGCGCCCGAGTCCCCCACCACTTGCTGGACGTCCTCGACGCCGACAGCCCCGAGGCCTTCACGGCGGGCGACTTCGTGCGCAAGGCTGAGGAAGCTATCGACGACGTGCTGGCAAGAGGGGGAATGCCTGTGGTGGTGGGCGGCACGTCCATGTACACTCAATGGCTTGTGCAAGGGCGTCCCGATGCCCCCAAATCGGACCCGGAGATGGAACAACGCGCCCGCAAAATGCTGGCACCTTTTCTTGACAAGACAGATTGGAAGGTAAAAGATTGGCAGGGATGCGAGGGGATGGTCGGCACTATAGGATGGCGCGTACGCTCACCGTTTATCGCCCTCGCCTGAACTCCCTGTCACCGTTGGCCCATCCAGGGCGGGCTGAGTCTTTTGAAGGCACACAACACCGAGCGGGCGGCTAAATTGCACGCGAACGATTGGTACCGCTTGGAAAGGGCGTTGGAGGTGGCCCTCACTACGTCTCAAAAAGGCTCTGATCCCGAGGCCGCTGTCCCTCCTTCCCCCTCCGCCCATTCCTCCTCTTCCTTCACCGGAATCCGCTCTCAGACGCTATCCAGAAAATACGATTTTCGCTGTTTCTTCCTCATCGCAGCGCGGGAAGATCTCTGCCGTCTCATCGACCGGCGCTGCCTCCAAATGGTGGAGGGGGGCCTGTTGGAGGAGACTGCGCATTTGCTCGCGGCCGGGACGTTGAATCCCTCCTCTCCCCCGGGGCGGGCGATCGGATATCGGCAAACCATCGAGTATTTGAGCAAAGAAGGCATAGAGGGGGAGATGGCAGAGGCCACAGCTCTTCAGGTATGGCGATGGGAGGGAGCGTGCTCTGAACCCTGGCTTCTGTCGACGAAGCCTCCGTCAGCCCACTTTGCCCGTACTCTGAGATCTCGTCACCCCTCTTCCTCCTCCGCACAATCCCTGGTAGGAATTTTTAGAGGATTTTGCGACCGCCACGCGGCGTTATGCGAAACAGCAGATGGTCTGGTTCCGCGCCCAGGCCGAGTTCATGTGGCTGCGTTGGAACCTCCAGGACCTTGGCCCCGTCCTCGACGCCGTGCGTGCTTCTTTGGCCGAAGACGAGGTCAGTCACCTAGCGAGGCAAGAGGGGGAAGGGCAGAAGGCTTTGCGGGTAGAAAACATTATGGAGGGCAAGCGCATGAGAAAGTACGTGTCTCGTGTAAGAGCAGAGTTGACGGAGGACAGGCTCGCGGACTTGGTGAGAAGGGCCCAGGAATGCCGGAGGCAGGTGCACGAAAGACAAAACTGTCAGCTGAGAGAGGATGATTGCTGTATACGCACAAAGTAAACATAAAAACCATGGCAGCGCGCGACTCTGCTCCATTTCCTGTTCCGTTGCTGAATTCCTTAAGACTTTTGACAAGAAGTGCTGGGATACAAAATTCAAATAAATTCTACTTCACATAAACGACCCAATGAAAAAAACTATCGACTATGACAGACAAGACCTGTACTTTGGCGCAAGCATCGTTGTACCGGCACGCGCACACATCGTGCAGGCAGGGCTGGGCTCATTCCCCTATTGCTCCTTTTCCCCCTCCATGCGCTTCTGGAACCGCGACAAAAATGCCTCCGTCAGTCCCTCCTCAGGTAAAGGTGCTGGAAACCCGAAGCGAGCTTGCGTCTCCGAGTCCTTGGCCCATACCACCCCGTCCATGTAGTCATCCAGGGACGGGGGCGCCAAGGGCAGCACCACGTGCTTCGCTTCGGCTAGTCTGAGCACGTAGGAGATCACGTCCATCCCCAGTTTCTCCGGGAGCCAGTGCGCGTCGGTGAGGGCCAGGTCCGGCTTTCCCCAGAAGACCGAGGCGAAGGTGGAGGCGGCCTGGAGGAGGCCCTGGGCCTGCATGCGCCGCGTGGCGGAGGGCATGGTGGAGACGTAGGCAGCCTTCTTGTACCTGAGCAGGTTCGCGGCCAGGCCCTCCGTGTCCGTGCCGACCGTGTCCACGACAGCGGCGTACTCGGGGACCCGCTCGGAGAAGCTGGTGGTGCGGCAATCGATCGCCTCCTCCGCGCCCGCCTTGAGCAGGGCATCAAGGTTCCGGCGAGAGACACCCACCACGCGGCAGCCCCATGCGCGCAGCACCTGGATGGCGAAGATGGCCGCAGGCCCGCAGCCCGTGACGATGCAAACCTTGGAGGAGGCGGGGCCGGATGATCCTTCGCCGCCGTGAATGCCTGCCCGCATGAGTGGTGGGAGGAGGGAGACGGCGTGGTACGGCAAGAGGATACACTCCTCGAGGCTCAGAGATTCTGGCCGAGGCAAAACCACCCCGGTGGGCACCTGGATTCTGCTTCCTGGCTTTCCAGCCGCGATGTCAGGGCCCACGAAGGCGAGCACAGGCTCTCGCTCGGGACTTCGACCTACCACAACGTGGAAAGAGACCTCCTCCGAGGGAGGAATGAATTTTACAGGCTGAAAGTTTGTGTTTTTCAACAATTTCCCGTGTGTGGCGAGAGCGCTTGGCATCACGGTGTGGGAAGCCACGCGTTCCACCACCACCGTCACGAGAGCTCCGTTGCCTTCATCGTGTTGCTCTTGGGATCCCGCGCCGGTGGGGCCGAGGGTGACGGAGCACAGCGGTGCGTGTCTTGTTCGCCATAGACTTGCAGCTTGGAAGGCGCAGGCAGGTATGGTTGACCGCGTTGTAAACACGAGGCACAGACATAGGACTTGAATGCTGACCCTGAAAGGCATTGTTCCACTTCAATGAGAGGCTTAGGGACAGAGCTTCACGAAAGTAGCCCCGCCTTTCCTGCACCCACACGAAGGGGAGCAAATTTTCCAGGATACAGAATATATTATGGTGGAAAAATTCTGTGTTGTATCAGAGCCAAACATGTAAGACGGAAAGATGATTAACGTGTGCGAGGCAATGCCGACGGAAGGCGCAAGGCGCCAGGGGCCCGCTAAGCTAGCTGAGCGAGGAGTGGCTTACCCGTGGGATAGGCTTGCACGTCCTTCCCCGCCAACAAGACGCGATCACATCACCTAAAACATTTCTCTTTGAAAGCGTGCTTGCATGGTGGCATTTTATTCAGAAGGCACAACGTAATATTATTGAGCGAGGCATGACGGAGGCCGGAGTCCTAGCAATCAACCTCCTGCCCCGCCTTGTCCTTCCTTCCTTCCTTCCAATCTAAAAGAAACCAGCGTCAGCGGATCTCGATTTGTCATTGCTTTGCGACACTTGATTTTATCTGGTTCGCTTGCCACTGATAATCGACACCGCTGTTTTGGCCACCTTTTGCGCCTCGGCCGTCCTCGATTTTTCTCCCCTCTTGGGAGACATCCCTACCTTTTGGGCCCCCATCATCGCAAGCACCGCCGACGCTCCTTTTAAGGAAGAGGAAGCGAGCCGTCTCAGCTCATTTTCTTTCGGGTGTAGTTCATCCATCACTCTCACGCCCACTGCCGGCACTTTCACAAGGGCCTCCACCAAGAACCCCCCCCGTATTGAAGCCAGCCAGTCCATCCATCTCCCAGTGCATTCTTCGTAAAGTGCCTCGCTAAATAAAGGTGTAGGCAGCTTCTCCACCGGTGTTGCAGGGCATTCAGGCTTCTTCCCGGGTTTGGGCCCGACTTCAAAGAGGATGAGACGCTTGATAGTCTTGTAGGCAATGCGATGCTCCCGTGTGGGCCCGGCAGGCTCGTCCTCTCCCGCCGCTTCCAGCCTACCTGACCCTTGCTTGTTGCCCATGCCGCAAACTTCGTCTGCTTTTTCCTCCTCGTCGTCTTCTCCTCCCTCATCCATTACCTCCCCCTCCTCCACCTCGTCCACGGCCTCTCTATCGCCCTCCTCTTCCTTATCCCCTTCCCCTTCCTTCGACCTAAGCTGCTGCTCCTGAAACCCTTCAGAAGCTGCTGCGTGAGCTATAGCTTTTAGCAAAGCGGGGTCGCGCCAGCGCGTGGCCACCTCGTACAAGATGAAGCTCCCTTCGGCCGAGAGCAGCAAGGTCCGGGCCTGCTGCTTGCCAAGTTCAAGGAGGGCGGCTTTCAAGGGAGCGAGCAGCTCTTCACGTCGCAGGCCGGGATCTTTCTTGCTTGTCGGGACCAGGTTGGGGGCTGGGACTGACGAGGTAGGTATAAAGGAGGGGGAAGAAGGGAGAGAGGAACCCTGCCTGGGACTGGTAACGCCACCTTCTTCTCCTGCGCCTGCCCCGCCTCCCTCCCCAAGTTCTTCACCGCCCTCCTGCCCCTCCTGCTCCTCCTTCTCCTCCTTCTTCTCTGTGGCCGGAATGAAGGCGGGCCGCAACAGCTCCACCTCGTCCTTCATCAAGAAGGTGCTCCGTTTCTCGGGGGCCAGCAGGCAGAGGAGGACCTTGGAGGCCTTCACGTGCGTTGCCAACCGAAGCATGCTCTCCTCCACCGCGTTCCTCTCCAATAGCTCCTGCCACACAGCCTTGTTGAAAGCGACGGTATCGTCAATCACGTCCGCCAGGCGCAGGATGAGCAAATAGGCGTCTTTGTGCAGAAGCGTTGGCACCACGTACCCTTTCAGGGCCTTTAACATCTTCTTCCTGTCCTTGGGCGTCCCGTAAGCCGCACATTCCGCGAGCGCCTTGCAGCCGGGCCTGGTGCCCGTCAGGAGCAGCAGGTAGTCTAGGAGGGTCGGCACCAGCTCGCGCACCAAGACCGGACCCGCGTTGCAGGTGTACTCCCAGATCAGCTCTTGCACAAAGGGCAGGACCGCCAGGTCTTTCACCAGCATCTTCTGGATCATTGCTAGCACATTGCTTAACACTCTCTCTCGGCGCTCGGGAAGCTCGCGCAGGATCGCCGCCAGATCCCGGCCCTGGGGCCCCGTCGAGTCGCCCAGAAGGAGCGTCGTCTCCCGCCCGTACAGCTCAGCACGGAGCGCTTGCGTGTCTTGTTTCGGGTAGGTAGAGAATATTCCCTCCAGGACCTTGGCCCCGACAGCATGGGTTGCCAGGGTGTGGACCTTGCCTGTAAACACCCGCAGGACACGCTTGCGTTCCACGGGGAGGGAGGCCGTCACGTCCAGAAGACGGAGGACGATAAAGTGCGCGTACTGGACCTTGGAGAACTCCAGCAGGTACTCTAAGAGCTCTGTGATATACGCCTCTTGCTGGATGCGATTTCCATGCTTGAGGGCCGCCTGGACAACGCGTGCTGCGTCGTGCTTGACGGCGATCTGATGCAGTTTTCCTTTGATCAACGAGTATAACTCCTCCGACATCTTCTCCCGCTCATCTTTGCCTAAACGCTTGGACCGAAATATCGCCCAAATAGCCTTCGCGCGGGCCACCAAATCGAAGGCAGGTCTGGTCTTAGCTCTCTCGTACTTGACATGCCGCTTTTTGTTAGCTGGGCCGCCGCCGTCCCCGTGAAGCTTACTGTCGTTTCCGCCCGCACGTAAACGCTTTTGCTGCCCTTGTTGCATCTTTTCATCAGATTTCTTTACATCTTTGCTATGAACGCTTTTGTATTTCCCTTTTGGGGCACGACTGGTGCTTTTTGCATGCGCAGGGACAGTATCTTGCATGCTTGCGATCGAGGGGCCAGGTGGATGACCCTGTCAAAAACTCTACTAATCCCCACCTGTCAGCCACGTAACCTGCTCGTGACGAAACAATAACAACGTGAATGCCACCAAATCAAAGCTCTGAATTGATTAATGCAGAAGAAAGCTTGACACAGAAAGAGGCGATTTTGGTCCTGACCGCTGGGAGCCGTTTCCCCCGACGAGAAGCCATTGCCCTATACCCGACCTCCCTCCCTTTCTTGTTGACAGAGATGAAAAATCCGCCCAGCCAGGCCGCCCAGGTGGCATTGCGCAGCGTCATTGCCGTCGCTTTCGAGCGCTTTTCTCTTTTTGCGAGGACACAGACAAGGTCTCGTGCATTCGAGAGACTTAGTTGTTTGTAATTTGTGGCAGATTCATGCAAAGTATCCCCCTCATATTCTCTCTCACCTTTCCTCGTACAGCTTCATGACGTCCCCTAAAGAAGAGACGTCTATGTTTTCAGATGAGAGTGGCTCACTTTTCAGCAACCTCATGGGAATGATTTCTTCAGTCACCGGCGCTTCCGGTAGTGCGGAGACTGCCAGCCCTTCCGGCAAGGCTGATACGCCTCCCGCAACTGCCCCGCCAGAGAATATGGAACAAATCCCAGGCATGGGGCCTTACTTGGGATTCTGTCGAAATGACAAGGCCAAGGCTTGGGCTTTATATTCCCACGGTCAGGCCATCCGCAAGAAATTGGGGCTTGATACAATCTTGCATGTAAGGCGGCATATACAACCCGTCTGTAGCCTCAGTTAATGCGGGTGATTGATGATTTTCCTTGGTACAAAGAGTTGAGTGCACGCTCCACAAACATAGGAATCGTAACTTGACTTTTTCGACCAGCCTGTCTCACGTGTCGTTCTCTGCTTTTTTATCTTCAATAGGAGCCGTATCCGCATTGGGATGTCCTGAAGGAGCACTATCAAAAAGCCATTCACGGCCGCTCTAAAAATGGAGAAATTGTTTTGGTCGAGTGCATTGGACGCATGGACTTGGCGTCTTTAAAGAAAGCGGGAATCACTCGCAAGGAGATCGTGCGGTACTACTGCCTCTTCTTTGAGTTCATCTTGCAGCACATCGGCGACCAAGAATCCAAAGTCCTGATGATCTACGACTTGGAGGGGCTCGGACTCTTTTCAGTGTTGAACGGGGACTTCCTAGGAACGGTGCGAATGCTTAGCGACTGCCTGGGGGCTCTCTACCCGCGGGTGATCACGAAATACGTTTTGGTCAGGCCGCCCGCGCTCTTCCAGAGCCTGTGGGGCCTCGTCAGCGGTGTTTTGCCGGCAGGCGCTCGGAACGACTGCGTACTCTGCAAGTCAGCGCAAGATCTTGAGGTCCTGCTTGCCCGAGAGAACATCCCCGCCGAGTACGGCGGGAGCAGCGACAGGCTGCTAGGGGACGCGGAGGAAATGCGACGACTGAAGGCGCACCTGCAGTCGAAGCAGGCAGGGCAGTGAGGTGACAAACTGGTGGGTGCAGGGTGAAACGGGAGTTGAAATGGGATGACATAAATGGCCAGGGGGCCGGATGAGTGGGTTTTGGGCACTGAATGTAAAGTCTGTGTAAACAGCTTGGGGCTCTGCCTCTTTTGGTGGGAAGGATCTTCTCGCCAGTTTGTGTATTGTCTGACCGTACATATGAGAGATGTGGGTAGGGGGATATGAGTTTTATATTAGAAGGCGATAGGAACGGGCGAGAGCGGTCGCAGGGCTCGCCTAATCTGAAATGGCAGATTGAGGGGCCATGGCCTACGTGTGCCAGTGCAGGGCGTGCTCCAGTTGACATTTGATTTTTCTCGTTTTGTTTTGTACATGTCTTTGTCTTTTATTTTATGTTGCTTTCGTACGCATTCTGGCTCGCCGGCGAATGACAAGCCTAGTCCGAACCGAGCGTTTCCCCTGCCCCTACCGGGATTTCACCCCCCCGGGCCCCCCTTGGTAGCCCTGTGCGAACAGACTTATCTCAGCCAGCACGTCCGAGGTGAGTCCCAAGAAACGAGTATTTGGACCCAATCCAACCGGATCAAGGAGCCCTCGCTGTAGCTCCTTCAGCGCGCGGTTGAGCTCTTGTGGGCCGTCCGCGCTCTTGCACTTCCTCCTTCCCCACCAGACTCGGCCCTTCCGTCTCCTGTCCTCATTTTTCACCACCACGTACTCAAGTTCCTCGCGCTCCAACACTCGCAGGGCCATCTCCTGCATCACGTATAGGTACGAACTCTCTTGTCCTCGAGCGCGCAGAGTGGCGAGCTGCTCGCTTTGCCGCGCTCGGACTGCGCTCAGCTCGCCGTGGACGGGAAATAGGTTAGCTGTCGGTACACGGAAGGCAGAAGCTTTCCAGGTACCTACTGAGGCACGCCCTCCACCTCCACCTCCCGCCTCCTCCTCTTCTTGTGCCTGGGCGGGAGGATGGCTGGGAGTGGCCCTGATTTCAACAAGCCGGTTCCCGGATCCGCAGAGATTGGTATCATCCTCTGAGGTGACGCTAAATATGGGCAATTGGGAGGGCAAACCGTTGTCACCCATACCAGTAGGGGTGATTTCAGCGCTCGGGAGCTGGGTCTCAGGCTGACGTGGGGTATGTGTACTGAGCTGGGACGAGGAGGTGGTGCCCGGGCAAGAGGAAGGCGGGGGACAAAGATGAGGATGGGGGCTTCGTCCATCCGCCCTTTCTCCTTGTCCCCTATCTCCGTGGCTGAAAAGGGGGCGGTTTGATTCCTGCGATCGATTGCAATGGTTGCGTGGAAATAATGAGGGTCGAAATATTGCCTACTTTGGTCAAACGTGTTGCCCTTTGTAGTTACCTCTTGAGATTCCGAATAGCGGTGGCATCCTTCTCTGCGTAAACGACAGTGGATTTGCGACCCATTTTGCTCCTGGCCCGGTGACTGGTAGTCTGGCAGCCGTCCTTTTGGCGCTGTGCGGACAGTTTCTAAGGCTCCACTGGGTATATGCTGTGTTTCCATCATGGCCCGGCTCCGCCGAAGTGAAGCAAACAGGCAGAGGTTACGCAAGGGACGCTGTCTCCGCTGCCAATGGGTACCTCTTTCCATTCTTTCTTCTGTGGGATTCTTTCGATGAATAGCTTCCCTTTACAGAGATGAAAATGGGTTTAAAACGTGTTAATTAAGAAAAGTCAGGGCGCCGAGAACGCATTCCGTTCCGAGCCGCAGCCAGCAGAGGGCTTTAATTACACTCCGTAGTTTGCCGGTGTCCCCCGCAAACCTGAGCTCAGACAGGAGTTTCTGCTTGCTTTTAGTCTTATCCTGCTAGATCTAGTAAAATTGGTGTTGAAAAGCCGCGGGACAGAGATCCTGAACCCGAAACCCTCTCCATCATTTCCTGAAAAGCTTTCCGTTCCGACCCGCCGCAAGCCAGCCCCCGACCATCCGCCCGGAAGAACAATATCGAAATTTGGCACCCGTTGCGGCGCACACTGCGGCATAAAAAAAAAGTCTCGCGGGGGGGGGTTCCACTTCACATTATTTTTGTCATGGATATTCTCCCAAGCATGTCCCCGAAGGATAGCAGCAGTCTCTGACCGGTACACTGACAAATTCGCCTCCCCGTCAAATTCCCTCCTGCCTCCCTGTCGGACCTACAGAAAAAGAGGAAGTCAACATGTCCCGCAGTCTAAATTACAACCAGGCAGCAGGCCTGCAGGGCATGTTGAAGGAGGGCAGTAAGAGCTTAGAAGGCGTGGACGAAGCAGTGATTCGCAATATTGAGGCGGCAAAGCAGCTGGCAGGCATTTGTAGTTCCTCCATGGGGCCGAATGGCTTAAAAAAATTGGTGGTCAATCACCTGGAAAAGATAATTGTTACAAGTGATTGTGCAACAATATTGAAGGAGTTGGAAGTGCAGCATCCCGCAGCGAAAATGTTGGTGATGGCGGCTATGATGCAGGAGAAGGAGTGCGGAGATGCCACGAATTTCACAGTCTCCTTCGCCGGCGAGCTCTTAAAGAAGGCCGAGGATCTGCTGCATAAAGGGCTACACACGAGTGAAATTGTGGCAGGATACAGAGTAGCTTTTGATAAAGCGATGGAAATATTGCCCACTTTAACGACACACACAGTCCAGGATCCGCGAGACGCACAGCAAGTAATCCGCGTGCTGGAGTCAGTATTGGGTACCAAATACTTTGGCTATGAGGGCACGCTTGCCCCGTACGTCGCGCAGGCATGTCAAGCTGTCATGCCACCGGCACCGCGGAAGCCCTCTTTAAATGTGGACTCGGTACGGGTCTGTAAGCTGATGGGCGGCACCATAGGGGACAGCCTGGTCATGAAGGGCGTCGTGGTCTCGCGCAACACGGAGGGCACCATCAAGCGCGCTCTGAAGGCCAAGGTTGCGGTCTTCGGCTGCGGCATAGAGGCGTCGTCTACGGAGACGAAAGGCACGGTCCTGATTCGAAATGCGGAGGAGCTTCTTAACTACAACAAGGGCGAGGAGAAGCTGATGGAAGACATCATCAAGTCCATCGCCGACTCGGGGGTGCAGGTGCTGGTCACGGGCGGCTCTATCTCTGAAATGGCCTTGCACTTCCTGGAACGCTACAAGCTCATGGTGGTGAAGATTCAGTCAAAGTGGGAACTGCGACGGCTCTGCGGGGCGGTGAACGCCACGGCGCTGGTCCGCCTGGGGGCCCCCACGCCCGAGGAGGCCGGCTTTGTGGACCGAGCCGAGGTGCGGGAGGTGGGGGGCAGGAAGGTGACGGTCTTCGAGCAGGAGGCGGAAGAGTCGCGCGTGGCCTCCATCATTCTCCGTGCCAGCACGCAGAACGTGCTCGAGGATCTGGAGCGGGCCGTGGACGACGGCGTGAACACGGTCAAGGTGCTCTGCCAGGACGGGCGATTCCTCCCCGGGGCCGGAGCGGTGGAGATCGAGCTGGCCCGGCGCATCGCCAAACTTGCGGATGCCTCGACCGGCTTGGATCAGTACGCGATGCGGAAATTTGCGGAGGCGTTGGAGGTGGTGCCAAGGACGCTGGCAGAGAGCTCAGGGCAGGAGGCAACGGACACCGTCACAGCCCTCTACGCCGAGCATGAGAAGGGCAAGTTGGGCGTTGGGGTGGACGCCGAGGGCACGGGGGTGGGGGACAAAGGGGTGCTGGACTCCCTGGCGGTGAAAGACTCGGCGCTGCGGCTGGCGGTGGACGCAGCCTTGACAGTCCTGCGCGTGGACCAGATCATCATGTCCAAACCCGCGGGGGGGCCCAAGCCGCCCTCTGGGGGAGGGGGGGACGAGGACTAGGTGGGGAACAGGCAGGTACCGCGACTCCGGCGGGAGGTGGAAGGGTGCGAATGCGGCGGGAGCGTATTGGCATGGGTGACTGTCACCAGAGTCACGGCCATCCCAAGAGAGACGAGCAAGAGTCAAGGAGATGGATCCCGCATGACGAGCCGGATACTTAAGAAGAAAAGGGGACAATGGATTCTCGTTTGGCCGAAGCTTTTGAATTGAAAGCGCTTTCGCGTCTTGACTTAACCTCGCACATGCATAGCACAGCGACAGCTTGCTGGGCTTGTGGCCACTTCTTTTCATCCAATCTGAACGTCAGAGGCTTCTGAAACGTCCTCTGTAGACCAATCCATCCGACATCAAGCGACCGTACACAGTCACTGACATCCACACACACACACATGCACTCCCTTAAACACACAGTACCGCTACTCTCACAACTGTACAGGCTGCCCGCCAGTCCCTCTCCGCTCAGGGCCATGCTCACCCCTGCCTCCCCTCCTTCTCAAGAGGACAATGCCGCTAATCCTTCCAACAGTTTGCGCACCTCCTCCACATTGTGCACGTAGAACGAGGCATGCGATCGATGTTTGCCCACAGAGCAGGTGAACACGTATTTGGTAATCTCTTCCTCCGCCTGCTGCGAGGGTCGACGTTGTGACAGCCCCTGAACAGGCTCACTTCCATCGGCAGCTGCGGCCGCGGCTGCGTCGTAGGCCTTGTGAGAGCGCGCGAGCTCCGTCTCGGCGGTCTCGGAGAGGTAGGAATACAGCGAGGTGAACATATACTCGTCGCTGGCATCGTCGCCCATGCACATGATGAAGTCTGGGGAGGGGCCCTCCTTGCTCTGGATCGCATACCGGAGGACCACGCCCTTGTTCAAGCGCTTGGGAACGATCTCCACCATCCCCTTCAGGTGCACCACCTTCACATCGTGCGCGGCCAAGGCCTCCTCCAACTCGGCGATCACCGACTTGGCCTGCATCAGGCCCCACTCGGGGTCAGTCGAGTAGTAGCTCCAGGCGATCCCGGGGTCCCGGAGGCGGACGCTGCTCCCGTTGGTGCGCGCCGTGTATCGCTCCAGGATGGGCAAGGCAATGTCCTTGACCTCGGCCCACTTCACGCCGTAGTCCAAGAGGCTCCAGGATCGCTTCTTGCCCTTGTGCTGCTGGGGAAGGCCGCTCGCGTCCTCAGGGTTCGATCCGGGAGGAACGGACCGAGGGGTGGTCGACAGAGACTCCTTGTCTGCGTCCGATTCTTGTGGCATGGACAGGTACAGGCCGTTGGCCGCCGCCAGGCCGATGCGGTCGAGGTGGCCGAAGACCTCCTCCAGAGGCAGGAGTTGGAGGCCGCTGATGATAAAGACCTCATTCTTGGGGTCGGCGGAGAGGAGGCGCAGGGACTCCATCACGGAGGGCGAGGGCCGCTTGCCGGTGGTCTGGGTGAAGGAGCGCTTGATGTACAAATCCACCTTCTCCTTCTCCATCAGAGTGCCCCCGAAGTCCGTGAAGATGAACCTGCGAGTCGCCTTACTGTAGGCGCCCTCCACCTCCGTCTCCCGGAGGTGATTGTGGGAGGTTTGCCAGACGGGCTGGTACTGGACACGCACTCCCCCCGTATCCCTTTTAAGAAGCTCGGGCGTCTCCGCCTTGGCGGCCCATAGATCTTGCAGCACTTGGCGCGTCCACAGGGAGGAGGGGCGCTCCGAGATGTAGGGCAAGTCTCGGTCTCGTCGGCTCAGGCGCTCTTGCAGCTCTAAGCGGATGGCGTGATCCAAGGAGACCACCACCCGTTTGATGTCGAAGGGGTTGATGCGCAGGGCCCCATTGAGCAAGGAGGAGCAGGCAGAGAACTCGGAGGCAAGGACCACGCCGGGAGGGTGCTCTTCGCCCTGCTTGACAAAAGTGAACTCGAGCGGGTGCAGGTTCAGACCCTCCCGGATGGCGGCGATGACCAGGACATCCGAAGCCAGCCAGAGGGCGATCCGATCCTCCCTGGGAAGCCGGTTAGAACGGAGCTCCTGGTAGTCGATGACGGGTCCGAACTTCGCGTTGACGCGCGCCACCAGCTCGCGGACCTCGGCCGTGGTCGCCTCCTCGTCCTCAGCCCGGCTGCCGGTCAGGAGGGAGCGCTGGACCATGACCACGCGATCCCGGTAGCACTCGTACTCCGTCAAGAGCCGCTCGAAGGCCAGGAGCTTCAGGGCAATCCCGCTCAGGCGCTGGGAGATGTCCAGCCCCGCGATCAGGAGCTTGCCTTTGTGCTTGTGCCGGAGGGCGGCGGTCTCCTCCTGCACGCGCGCCGTGGCCATGGCCTTGGTGAGGAGAGAGCCCTCGATGCCCACGTGCGAGATCAAGACCGTGACCGTCCGCGTCTCCAGCTCGATCCCGATGAGGCCCCCGCTCTTGTTGAAATAGGAGAGCCCCAGGATGCGCTTGCAGGCGTTCAGGAAGTGGCGGGCGTGGTCGAAGGCGTGGAAGCCGATCACGTCCGCCGAGAGCATGCCCTTCAGCAGGTCCTCCCCGCAGTAAAGAGCGCGGAAGATCTGGCTGGTGGGAAAGGGGATGTGGAGGAAGAAGATGATGGAGCACTTGCGGTGCCGGTGGACCCGCTCTTCGTGGGCGGAGACGAGGGAGGGGAGAAGCATCAGATGGTAGTCGTGGACCCACAGCACGTCGCCCTCCTCCAGCTTGCAGACCTCCACCACCACGTCGCGGAAGATCCGGTTCACCTGGCAGTAGGTGCCCCACCAATGCTCCTTGCCGCCCACGGCCCACACGGAGGCCGGGTCCCAGGCCCGGCCGTCCGCCTTGTAGTTCCAGTCCGCCCCGCACGAGTCCAGCATCTCCACGTTGTGGAAGAGCGGCCACATGACCTTCTTGCAGTACCCGTGGTAGTGGCCCTCGATCATCTCCCGCGGCATGAAGATGGGGTGGCAGCGCATGGGCTCGAGCAGGGCCCGGATCTCCTGCTTGTCCGCCTCGCTCAGGTCCGACGCCGAGACGGTCCCGACCCAGAAGGTGAGCATGTCCGAGGAGATGGAATGGTCGGTCTTGGCGATCAGGCTCTCGTTCCACTCCGCCGTCCAGGCCCCGCCTGCGTCCTTGGCGATGGTCACGGGCAGATGGAAACAGACCAGGTAAAGGTGGGAGCCGGGCGGGGGGGAATGCTCCTTGGTCGACGTCTCCAGGAGCTTGCGGGCATCCAGAGAGGCGGCGTCCTCCGTCAGCTCCACCGTCTGGGAGAGAGTGCGGCGGATGCGGTTGATCGCCTCGCGCTTGGCTATGGCGCTGGGCGTGAGCGGGGCGTGGGCGTCGTCAGCCTCCGCCGGCTCGTCCAGCACGTCCGACAGCTCCACGTGGAAGTCGTCCACGCAAATGACACGGGGAATTTCCAGGGCCTCCCAGCGCTTGAAGTGCCCCCCCTCGAAGATGGCATACTTGTATGCCTGCGGTATGCCCCGCGGCACGACCAGGGGCTTGAAGGTACGCCACACGGGGTATTCCTCAGGACTGGTGACCAGAGGGACGGCCTGTCAGGAAATTCCAAGGGTGATTCTCATGCCTCAATCCGGTCGTCGAACGAATTGTTCTACGTGCCGTATGCGCCCGTCCATGAATATGCTAGACGGTTGCGTGGCAAGCCCCCAATCCTCGAGCACCCCCCTCAACGCTAAGACCTTTCACTGCCCGCCACGTGACTCTCCATGCCCGTACAAACGGCCCTCCACCCTTTCAAACCAACAATCTTACCTCGGCCGTGCTAAAATTGCCCATGGTGAAGGAACTTCCCGACACGTGCACGACCTGCCCAAACTCTGCCTCAGCCCGCACTTTGAGGTGGACGATGCTGTACTGCGACGACATGGCTGATATCGAACAGCGTGTGCCCAAGGGCAGACAGCACGGGACACTGACACTCGCCTGTACAAAGCCCAGAGCGCATGTGTGTACAGGACGAGAAGTGTGAGAAGCGATGCGCAGGAATGGATTCAAAGTGTCCTGGAGAGGGAAAGCACCTTCTTGGCGGTCGACTCGCTAGACGCGATGCAGGCGTCGGCTCACCCCGAATTACAAGGGGGGGCACGCACGATTGATGGGGACAACACTCACGTATAATACATACGTTCATAAGTAGGCACCCCATTACTGTCGCAATAACTGCGATACTGGCACGACCATCTCCTTGGAGCCGCCTTGACTTGTCGTCCCGCTCGTGTCCCCGTATAGCCGCGGTGTGATCCCTTCCCTCCTCCCTCATTGGCACCGCAACCAGAGAGCGCCATGTCTCTAAAATTCTTAGCCAAGAAGGTACGTACTCAGCCTGGGACTGAATGGAGTGAACGCTGACGTCCCACTTCATTCTTGGGCATTTCTCCCCCGTATATTCCTACGCAGCAACCCATACACCCTTACATATTGAATTTATGCATTTCTTCTCCCGCCTCTTGCCCACTCCTCTCTCCTCACCCTTAGACCTGGAACCCAACTAATCTCAAAAATGTTGAGAAAGTATGGAAGGCGGAGCAGAAGGCAGCGAACGAGGAAAAACGCATGGCTGAGTTTCGGAAGCAGATCGCGGAAGAGCGGCAGCTTCAGGAGCTCAAGGAATTGCAAGTGTCGGCCGGTCTGGTCGACAAAAACCAAACTGCAAAATTGGACTGGATGTATGAAGGGCCGATGGCGACGATGCAGGATCATCAGCAGGACACAGAACAATACTTACTTGGCAAAGAGGTGACTGTGAAGGAGCAGGACTCGGAGGTCAAGCGCGTGGAGAACCAGCCTGGCATGTTGTACCTGAACTCTGTCAGCGCGAAAAACGATCTCTTTACCCGTCTTCACGAAGATCCACTCCTTTTGATCAAGCAAAACGAATTGAAGAAACGCGAGGACGTGGTCAAAAACCCTGTGAAAATGGCACGAATCAGGCAGCAGTTAGAGGCTGAGTTGGCGCGGAAGAAAGAGAAGAAGAATGCGAAGAGGGAGAAAAAGCGCGCCCGAAAGGAGGCGAAGAAGGCCAAGAAAGAGAAGAACCGGCAGAAGGATAGCATGGACAGCGCCGAGGCGGCCTCTTTGCATCGGGAGCAGGACAAGGGGAAGAAGGGCTCCCGGGCCCAGGAGAGCGACGGAGGAAGCACCGAGAGTTCTGGTAGCGAGGCGGAGGCGAAAGAAAGGGTAGGAAAGGATGAGGACAGGACTAGAATGCGTGAGGAGCGGGCTGTTGGTGGAGCAGTGAGGCAAAGGGGAGAGGGGAGCGCTGTCCAGGAACGCGGGCGAAGGCCGCGTGAGGAGCTTCTCCCTCCGCCTCGGTCAGACCGGCGAGTTGGGAGCCGAAGCCGTAGCCGAGAAGGGCGGTACGAGACAAGGCGGGAGAGCAGTTGGAGGGAGGGAGGGAGAGAGGGAGGGAGGGAAGGTGCGAGGAGCGGCGATGGCAGGCGCTCTCCAACGCCCCCGCGACGGCGGGAAGAGCGCGAGGAGCGGGATCGGCGCAGGGCTTTGGGGAGAGAGAGGAAAGAGAGGAGGGAGGAGAGGATGATTGAGGGAGGGGAGCAGGGACACGGGCAGAGAAAAGCGGAAAAGGAAGGCGCGGGAGGGTCTGGGGCCGCGAGGGGGGAGGCGGAGGCTCGTGGAGCATATCGGCGTCGGCGGGACAGCGACGAGGATGAGGAGTCGGCGGGAACGAAGCGGCAGAAGCAGCGTTACGGGCTACAGACGTATGGAGGCGGCAGCAATGGAGCCAACGGCAATGCCTCGGGTGACGGGCGGGCGCGGGCGCTGGGGCCAGACCCGGAAGTTCTGGCAGCGAAGGAGAAGGCCCGTCTCGAGGAGGAGCGCGAGAGGAGGGAGAGGCTGCGGCGCAAGCCTTTGACGGAGAAAGAGAAAGCGGAGAGACTGTCAGCGATGCGGCTGGACGGCATTGTGAATGAAGAACAGCGGCGCTCTCGCGTGGAGAAGGGCCGTCACCAGGAAAAGGAGGAGGCGGAGCGGGAGGCAGGCACGACCGCGGAGAATGGGCGAGGGTCGAGGAGGGAGGATAGGCCGGAGTTCTTGCAAAAGCTAGGCGTACAGGTGTACATGGGGGGCGATGAGACGCTGGAGGAGAGAATGGACCGTCTCAGACACACGCGACAGCGGAATCGGGGAGGCGAAGCCGGCTTTTTGTAAACGAGAAAACCGGACCCTGACAACTCGAAGCTCTCTCCTTTGTTTCGAAAGTCGTGACAGTTGCTTTTGAAGAATATTATTTTGTGTGCGCGCGCCACCTCTCTCTGTGTTTCTCAAGGAGGTAGGCAAGCATACTGCTGGGAACTTGGCACGAGGCATCTTCTCTGAGAGGTCATTTATTTCCGGCATCAACCTTCATGTCTGTCTTGAAGCCGTAGATGACTATCCCACTTTAATGCTGCTATTAAAAGCAGTAACGCTCGATACTTTAAGGCGTCATGGTGAAGAGGACGGGGAGGGCCCGAAGGCGTAATGAATAGTTTGCGAGCGACGCAAAGGAGTCCATGACCTTGATGTGCGGCGTCTTAGCCTTTCAAATCACACGACGTCTTAGCCTTGAAAACCAAACGAGCAGAAGTGACAAACCTGTTCGATGTCGAATAATCTCTATCATACTCGGTGCCCATGTATTCGCGCATGGCCGGAGGGACGGTCGCGTTGGTTTACGTTCCTACTCGAGATGCCGCCCGCGCTCGCCCTGCTCGCCTGTTGGACCCTGCGTGATGGCGTCCAGCCCTGTCTCCACATACTACACTGTGCCCCGCCCATAGAAACAACATTTAGGCCACATGGGTGGACCATGACCAGAACAATGCCCTGGCTTGCGAAGCAGGTAATGGTCCAACTATAACATGCCATTAACGCGACTCTAACGCGACACTGAATAATACGCAATAGGAACCCATTCGCCTTCAAGCACCCCATGTCTTGTCCAGGTCACACTGTCCTTCGTGAGACTGGTCTCGGTGGAATGCCCCGTGTCTTGCTCAAACACAAAGCGGGTGCGACTGCAGAGGTCTACAATTTTGGAGCCACTCTGACCAGCTATAAGCCAACCCCGGAGCGAGAGGTACTCTTTGTGTCCCACAAGGCCCTGTTCGATGGCCAAAAGGCGATACGAGGGGGCGTGCCACTGGTTTTCCCACAGTTTGGCCAGCCGAAGAAGGAGATGGCCCAGCATGGGTTTGCGCGCACCTCACACTGGGAGCTGTCGGACACAGCAGTTACTGAGGACGTGGTGAGAGCTGTCTTTCACCTGACCGATACCGAGATCACGCGCATGCTCTGGCCCTTCTCTTTCCTCCTCTCCTACACACTTTCATTGACGGCACAGACTCTCACCACCTCGTTGCGCATAGAGAACAAAGGGGAAGCTCCATTCGAAGCGCAGGCATTGCTCCACACGTACCTGCGTGTTCGAGACATCGGTCAGGTTGCGCTGCGCGGCTTTCAACATCACCCCTTTGTGGACAAGGTGGCGGCGCAGGCGGTGGAGCGACTGCCAACAGAAACACGGAACAGCGTGAACATAGCTCAAGAGACAGATCGGGTGTATCAGACGGGGGCGAATGAGATCACCCTTTTGGAAGGGGGGGCGGAGCGCGTGAAAGTCGAGTACACCGCTTGTACTGTGAATCGGGACGGCTCGGACGAGGCGCTTCCTCACCCAGACTGCGTGTTGTGGAACCCCTGGGTGCAAAAGAGCCAGGCGATGGCAGACTTTGGCGATCGCGAGTTCCAAGAGATGGTTTGCCTGGAACCGGGTATCGTCTCCGCGTTCTACTCCTTGGCCCCTGGGCAGGCATTTCTTTTGGAGCAGACAATCCGGCCTCTGGGCTGATGGCGAGGAAAATGACGAGGGAATGGGGAGGGGGATCTGCAGGTGTGGCTGAAGGGACAAGGTTGCACGGCAGTGGTTGCGGTCAGCGCTTGACCAAGATTTCAATAGAAACAAAGAAACGTTTCGTATGAGAAGGGATACGGAAGCAGCTATGAAGTTGATTGTGTCGAGTACTCATATGCATTTATTCTCAAAGAAGACGTTGGAGATGCGTCCCGTTACTTATCATGTGACCTCGTTAATAGCATAACATAGACCACATGCCTGGACACATCCCACCGTCGTCATCATCCAAGAGCAGACACCGTCCAAGCTCTGGCATCATCACTTTTGACGCCTGTGCCGTGTTCTACCTGAAAATCCTGCCTTTGCGATACGAGGCAGAGGCATACACTCCTTTCTACCCGCGCAGGTCGACGAATTCGCGGTTGCGTTCTTAATGCTTTACGTGCGGAAGTAATATCCTTACTTGTGGTTATCTTATGCATTCAGCTGCGTTTGGTGGGGTCCTTGGCCGTAGGAGGAATTGAGATTGCAAAGACCCATCTTAGTACGCCATAAATCCGCTGGTTGGTCCTGTAACGAGATTCGAGAGATGTCACACGACCATAATTCGATATGCACAGCTCCTTCAACAACCTATTGCCTGGCCCTGTTCGCGCTCTTTCACTCTCCCACTGGTCAGGCCCCTCCGCATCAACGACCGGAGAAAACGCTCCTGCGCCTCCTCCTTCCGCCTTCGACGTTTTGCCGCAGCCCCTAGCGCCCAGAACTGCTGCAGGAAATGATTGAAATCGAGACGATGTGGGGCTCTATCCCTTTCATGCCCCATCTCTGCTCTTTCCTCGGGCCCTGTCGGATGAGCCAGGAACCACTCCTTCAGCAGGGTGACCTCTGAAGGCGTCAATTCCACGCGTAGTCCCTTCGCTACCAGCGACTCAAAGTCTTCTACGAGCACCAGCCTCTCCGAGGCTCTACTCTGGCCGCTGCTTTCATTGCTCCTCTTTCCACTCTTTGCGCCGCCGGCGACTGATCGGCGGTGGTCACCGCAGGATTTGCCGAGGTAGGTGGTGCCTGGGCCCCACGTGCTCATTCCATGGTAGATCTGGAAGGTGTCATCCATTTTGTACACGTCCAAGGCGGCAGCCGCCTCCGCTAATCTTTCCAGAAGTTTTCTGGAGGCGCCGTCCATCGGGACGTGCGCCAGCTCTGCCCGAGCCGCCTCCTCGTGTAGTATCGAGCGTCGGAGACGACCGGGGCCAAAACCGCCCGGGAGAAATGTAGACGAGAGGACTTTGCTGGGCATATTCCCTGCTTCAGAAGAAGGGATGGTTTCACCTCTATCGGTTGCTGTGCTGTCGACGGCCGGGGGTCGCTCAGGCAGATCCAGGAAGTCCCGGACCAAGGCATAGTCCACTACCGGCCCCTGTTGCAGCGGTTGTGGCTGCTGGTGCTTCTCCGGGTTTGAGGGGCTGCCGGTTGCGGAGAAAAGGGGACAGGTCCCGAGCAGCCTGCTCGAGAGATTGGGCGGGTCCGAGAAATACTGGACAAGCAAAGACATCTCCTTTAACGGCAGTTTCACGAAAAAGTCTCGAGAAATTCGGGCCCGCAAGGCCGCGGGGCCCATGCCTACGAGCTCTTCCCTGTTTCCTTCGCCTCCACCGGCCTTCGGCGCCCGGGGCCTGTCCTCCCTAGGAGGGACCCCTTCGGCCGGCTCGGTCCGGGCGGCCTCTTCGCGGACTTTGCACCACACAGCCACCAACTCGCGCGGGTAAGCCGCTGGCGCCGCCCGCGCCCCTTGTCTCCCTCCTGCTGTGCTCCCATTTCTCGACATTTCATCGTCTTCACAACGGCCGCTGCCTCGTCGTCCTTCGTCTAAAGCGGGCGTCTCGCGTAGCCCTACTTCCAGCTCTCGGAGCGCTTCAATCAACAATCCTTTCTTGTGAGCCGTCCGGGCCCTCTTCTCTGTGTCACTGCCACATCCCGTGTGCCCTTTGTCCCCGGAAAGCCCACAGGAGCTGCTGCTCCGGCTTCTTCTATTGGAACTCCCTTTCCTGTCTTTCTTCGTCTGAGCCGACCTTGTGCTCGTGTCCGCGCTGCTGCTGCTGCCGTGACTGCTGCTGATACTGTTACTGCTCTTGCAAGTAGGAACGCCTGAGCTAATGCTCTGGGTAAGGTCCATCTGCAAGGGAGATGGCAGCGGAGGTAAGAGTGCCTCATCATGTTCACCAGAAAAGCTTTTCGAGCGCCGAGCCTTGCCAGCCCGAGGGCCTTCTGGGGGCGGCCGGGAAGAAAGTGGCGGGCAGTCCTTGTCCGGGGGCGCGATAGGGTCAAAAGGGCGGGAGGAGGAAGGAACTTGGGGCTCACTTCGGCCCCGAGCACGGACAGTTTTGCCACCGCCCGGACTGCGGACCCCATCCTCGGCCCCTGGACCAGGGGGGGCGTCGGCGTGGAGTCTGCCCTTGGTCCCCGCACTGAGGGCCCGGATGAGGGGAGGAGGAGGGGCGGCAGAGCCGGTCCGGGACGGAGAGCTGCGCGTGCGCGAGACCTGCAAGGGAGAAGAGGGATTCAGGCAGCGAGAGCCACCTCCCGGGCTCAGGTTCCCGCCGGTGCTGCCCATGGCCGCGGGACTTGCATGTGGAAGGGGTCTCGGCCGTGAGGGGAGGCTTGCCAGGGGTGTCAAGGAGCCCCGCTGTGAGCCTAACGTGGGATTTGGGGGCTGTCCGGCCCCTTCGTTTCGCGGCAGGAAGGACGGGAGCGGCGCGTGTCGGGAAAGACGAGGCCCTCTGGCCACGTCCGTGCCCGCCGTATGCAAAAGCTCCACCTGTCGCAAAGGATGGGACTGGGGGGCGCCTCGGCCGCTGGGAGGCGTGGACGACACTCTCCCACCAGCGAGCGGGCCTGCCGTTGAATATCCTGCCGGCATCTCGAGAGGGACCGCGGAAGCCTCCACTCTACCTGCTGGGGTGGTTGGGAGGGACTTTCCTCCTAGCAGGGCGTGACGGCCCCGGCTAAATATGTCAAGAGCGCTGTTGCCAGCCTTGGCACCCTCATCGCTTTCAGCAAGGATTGTCGAGACCGAGGGGTACGACCGGAGTGTCCGCCGCAATGGCGATGGCAGGCCACGGGAACCAAGAGGCGAACGGGGGCTGTTTCTTTGGGTTATTGAAGGTTTGGTATCAATTCAGTGGATGCAGTTAGTTTGCGCACCATGCCACACCACCACTTATGCCTCATTCACATTCTCCGTTGCCGTCGTGAACCTGGCGTCGCAGTGAGTGACACCTCATACGCATTTCACTCGCCCCCCGGGATCCCGTTGTTATCCCCCCATGCTATGCGTCGAATACGATGTGCCCTTATCAGATGCTTACATGTCAGGTGTTGATGAATGTAGAGACATCGTTGCTGATGTCATTTTTTTAGATGTGTCGCGCAGCGGCTTTAATTTTCCTAGTTGGTTGCTTTTTCCAACTCCATTACATGCAGAGGGCCCATCCTCCTGCGCCCCCCCCAGGCGAGGCAGCTTTGTTTTATAGCTATTTCCGCCCTTCACATTTGATTCAAGTGCCTGTTGCAAGGCTTTGCCGCTCTTGCTCTCTCCTGTACATGGCTGTGGCATTACGTTGAACCTTTACTGCGCCGTTCCCCGCGGCCGCCCGAGGACATGTGTCAGGCCTCCCTGCTTTCTTTCCTCGCTCATCAGACTTGGCGAGGTGCTGTATGGGGAGGGGAAGGACAATGTCGTATGGTACCACAATGTGGAAATGAGCAGGTCCCAAGCGTTGAAAGCGCCCGGCGAAATTATTCACACGGGCTAATGCCTACGCGCAGAAAAAGAAGCAGGAGAAAAATCCGCTGAAAACTCCGTGCGGCTCTCCTCCTTACTATCTCCCTGGCGGAGTCCCCCGCCATGTCCGATGGCGCCAAGAAGATGCAGACACCGAATCCAAATCCGAGGCGATGATCTTGGCAGGATGACCATACAGGCCCGTAGTCGCAGAGCTTCGAACCTCGTGGAAAGGCGACTAGGGAACGTGACGGAGAGGATGACCATTAATGCCAACGATGTCACACGGCCCTTGTTTCTTCCTGGTCATCGTCGCTACTAGCTGGGGGCGGAAAATGGAAAGCGCGCGCCGGGAAGGAAACGTAATGATTCCCACGTAAACATGAAAGTGGCGGTATTTGGCCTGCGTTATTGCCTTTATTGTGTGATGGTATTGTGCCTGATGGTCAAAGAACGATGGATGCACCGTGGAGCTCCGGTCATTCCTGGGAGGACAACAAATTGCCCGGTGGAGTCCCCGATATCATCACACCATGAGACATGTAATTCTCACCGTCGCACACCCTAATGCACAATTATAATCGTCATCCTTTGTCGGACAGACTCGTGACAGCTTTATACGTGGCAGTCGCGTCGGTTCCGTCTTTTTCCGGTCCTCTTTATCATGTACGGCGGTGGAGGCGGCTTTGCTGGTGGCAGGGGCGGGCCAGGAGACTACGGAGGGGGAGGGCGAGGCCGCGGGGGCGGTGTAAGGCTTGTCACGCCGAAGGGGCAGATGTCAGGAAGCAATATGCCTCCAGCCATTACCGGGCTACCACAAAGTAAGTAGAGAGTTGATGATCTCGATGTCATAGGTCAGCATGAGTATCAAGGGAGAACGATTGACCAGACGAGGAGATGCCTTGTATGTGTTGTCTTAAATCTTTTAGACGAAGTGAATGTATCTATAGAAAAGTTAGAGAATCAATGTTCCTTGAATCGTTTCCTATGCCCCATGAAACACAGACATGCGCGCCATGTTCGAGCCTCGCCCTCCGGTCGAGTTCCTGCGTCTCGCCCCCAAACCCCCTCCGCGACCTTACACGGGAATTTCTCAGTACGTTGGGCTTTTCGAAACGGATGAGCCCCCTCCTCGAGAACGCTTTCTTTCGTACAAAGAACGCAAAGCAGCCGAGCGCGCCGCGTTGATGAAAGTGCATGCGGAAAAAGTTGAGATGGAGGTGGAGGACTGGGATCCGAAAAAGGACGAAAAGGCCACGGAGGACCCGTACAAGACGTTGATGGTCGCCAGACTTTCCTACGATACAACTGAGAAAAAATTGAGGAGGGAATTTGAGCAGTATGGACCGATCCAATCCATGAGGTTGGTGATGGACGCGGATGGGAAGCCAAGGGGGTACGCTTTTATAGAATTTGAGCGTGAGTCGGACATGAAGATGGCATATAAACGTGCTGATGGGAAGAAAATTGATGGACGGAGGATTCTGGTGGACGTTGAGAGGGGAAGAACAGTGAAGGGATGGGTACCGCGGCGTTTGGGAGGAGGTTTGGGCGGGACGAGGAAGGGACCCGAAGACGAAACCACAGGGCGAGGGGCGGGTGGAGGGGCGGGTGGAGGGGCGGGTGGAGGGGCGGTCGTAAGGGAAGAATCAAGCCGCGGAGGTGGAGAGAGTTATCGTGCCCGCAGCCGAAGTCCAGGTAGACGTGCGGATAGGGAGCGGAGCCGTGACCGTGGTGGTGGCGATAGACATAGGGGTGATAGAGGAGGGGATCGGCGGCGGTCTCGCAGTCGTTCGCGGGATCGGCGGGATGATCGAGGAAGGGACAGAGGAGACCGGGGAGGGAAGCGTCGGCGTAGTCGAAGCAATGATGGTAGGTACGGGCCTGCAGGTGGTGGTGACTATTACGGCCCAGGCGGCGACAAACGGCGCCGATAACGTTTCGTGTCTTGGCTGTGTGGACGAATGCACGAATGTGGGTAAGGACGTCGAGAGGGAGCATTGTTGGAAAATCATTAAAGCAATCGAATTGTTCAATAACTTACGTCACGTACATTTAAGAACAGAGGGAAATTAGGTGATGTAAGCATAAGCTAATATATAGAACAATTTGGTGCGTATAATAAAAGCTTGAAGTCAGCATATGCTTCCAATGTCTTGCTACGCGGTGCTATTTTCTTTGGTATTACGAAATCGCCCTAATGATGAATTTATGCAACGATTTATGTGCGTTCGCGCGTGCGTCTGGAGGGAAACCTCCCCGTTCCAGCAACAGCTATGGCAGTTGGATACGTTAATCGGCCGTTTCATGAAACGGTCTTCTGCTTAGAATACCACCTCATCGTATTTTTGCTTTTCTATTTGCACTTCTTGCCGTACCTCATCAAACGATCATACGTAACTTATTCGTATGGTTTTATTTCTCCTCTTATATCGGATTACTGGAAGAGGAAAGTGGACGTCATGGTCGCGGCAAAGGCAATCGCCAGTACGGAGGTTGGAGACACGGGTGTGATGGATGTCGAAGGCTCGCCCCGGACGCCAAATCGACCAAGAAGGAAAAATAAAAGCATGTATTTGTCGCCATCGAGTAGTTTTGGCAGCAACTATTCCTCCTCAGAAGGAAGTCCTTCGTCGTCCTTGGTCAAGCAGTGGTCTAAGACGCCACCGACAAGTCCCAGTAAATTGCGCTCCGAGTACCAAGTACGTTCATGCATTATCGAACAAGTAGACATTGAAGGGTATTAATCCTCTTCCATTTTCATTCGAAGTCACGCATTAACAGTCCTAGCAAGCGCCGTACGTACCTGGAACGCAGGATGTCTATAGAGGCATCATCTTTTAAGAGCTCGAACTCCCCGTTATCCTTGCGACGAAGCCTGTCGGATGGTCTCACAAACGGAGACAGATTTATTCCTCTCCGTGTTGGCGCTCAAATGGAAATCGCTTACTCAATGATGGGCGAAGATGTGGCAGCTTCGCCTCAAGCTTCTTCCCCTTTTCGCGGCCCTGAACGTGCGCATTCCACGCTCCATTCGTCAAGTTCCTTCTCTGCTTTGCCGCGTACTTCTGTCGCTACTTCCTCGTCGCATCTGTTCTCGTCTACTTCTTTTTCTTACGAGACCACCATTGCCGCAATGGATACTGGCGCCTCCAATCCAGCTACAACCAATGGTACGAGCTCGCCGACTGTACGGAGTAGCTCTTTCTCCAGTCCTGCAGCTGGCGGTAAGTTTTACTTTATCAAAACGTGATTCTTCAATGACCTGCTATAAGCATATAGATTTTTTGTGCCCCTCATTGTGCGTCTTCTCAAATATATTACAGGTACCAGTAGCGACGCCGTTTCCGATAGAGAACCTATTTTAAACTTAATTCTTCGAAGCGAGCTATTGGGTATGGATAGCGGCCCTCCAGCCCTCCACCCCAGCGCAGGAGAAGTTTATCGTCGAGAACGGATGAGCGAGGATGGAGGAGGAAGTGGTTCCCGTCGGGATAGCTTTAGAGAGGAGGAGAGGAAGGAGGAGGAGGAGGAGGAGGAAGAGGAATATGACAGCCGACGCACAACGACACATATGGCCATGAGCATGGCATCCCATAGTATAGGGCGATCTGCTGGCGTTAAGATCGGCTCTGGAGGCGTGTCACGCTACAGCAACGGTAGCAGCGGCGGCAGTCCCGGCAGTCCGGGTCTGTTACAATTCAAGCCAGCCCGCGAGCGACCCCAGCAAGACCCACATTCCTCCTTCTCCTTGCTCCCCATGGAAACGACTCACCGTCGGTTGCTCTCCTCGCCCCTCAAGGCGAAGCGAAAAGTCAGCAAAACCCCGTTCAAGGTCCTGGATGCGCCAGCTCTCCAAGACGACTTCTACCTGAACCTCGTCGACTGGTCCTCCATGAATGTGCTAGCAGTCGGGCTGGGCACATGCGTTTACCTGTGGAGTGCCTGCACGAGTACGGTGACGAAGCTTTGCGACTTGGGAGGAGAAGATGCGGTCTCCTCGGTCGCCTGGGCTCCGCAAGGGTCGCACTTAGCTGTGGGGACGAGCACGGGAGAGGTCCAAGTCTGGGATGTAGACCGCTGCCAGCAGCTTCGCAGCCTTGGAGGCCACTCGGCGCGCGTAGGAACGATGTCCTGGAACGGACAGCTGCTGGCGACAGGAAGCAGAGACCGTCTAATTTGTATGCGTGACCTCCGAGCTCGAGAGCCGCGCATCAAGAAGCTGCATGGTCATCGTCAAGAGGTGTGTGGCCTTAGGTGGTCCTTTGACGAATGTCATCTCGCGTCAGGTGGGAACGACAACAAGCTCTACGTGTGGAACCAACACAGCAGCCAACCGATCCAGAAGTTCGCCGCGCACACCGCTGCTGTCAAGGCATTGGCTTGGTCTCCCCACCAAAGCGGTTTATTGGCATCAGGAGGAGGCACGGCCGATCGACATATTCGTTTTTGGAACACTCTTACGGGCACGGCAATGAGCGAAGTGGACACCGGCTCTCAGGTCTGCAACTTGATGTGGTCTAGAAATGTGAACGAGATCGTGAGCACGCACGGATACTCCTTGAATCAGATCATTCTGTGGAAATACCCGAGTATGGCCAAGGTTGCCACTCTCACGGGGCATACATTTCGTGTGCTCTACCTAGCCATGTCTCCTGATGGTCAGACCATCGTCACAGGGGCGGGCGACGAGACCCTGCGATTCTGGAACGCCTTTCCCGGGGCCAAGAACACGGGTAACTCACTCGGAACCAGCCTCTTGTTTCCTGTAGGTCATGATATTCGATGATGTATTTCGCAAATAATGCCAAACTCAATTTAAAAAAATGTAGAGAAACCTTTTGCCTATCCTACATGTACGCCTGTGATTGCATTTGAAAAAGCCTAGAAAGCATCAAAGATTTCCAATTAATGTAGAATTGTACATGATTTGGACAATAAAGATGAATCACACAAAGTAAAACTTGATTTGCGATGTCGTGATCTGTTTTAAAGATGATTCCTGCACACTTCGTTTGCTGCTTCACCTGGGGCTTATCAATACAATATGACGTCACGTGAAGGAGAGCAATCTTGCCGGTCAGACACGGCGTTGGTGCAGCCCGCTAAGGCCTTATGTTTCGACTTTCGGGGTAGGCAAGAGAGGTCAAAAGGATATTACGGCGCTTGGGATTGACATGAAGGCAGACTCCTCCCGACGTTTTTCTGACTTCTCGCAGGGAGCAAAGTTTTCGCCTCTTCTGAACGCGGGGAGTATCTTCAATCATCACCAGACAATGCCATTACTACGTCTGTCCGGTCTGTCTTTCTTATCGATTGGCACAACTTTAATCCTCAATTACAAACCTTACTAATCATTCTTCATCTTCATACCCTTTTTACGCACACCGAATTACTATGCAGGAAAATGAAAAAAGCGACCGCAAACGAGAAGAATTTGGAGACAATTTCTACTTTTCTACTCCCTTTTGTGGCCATGATATACCTCGGTATAGTCTTGAAAAAATACTCGTTGGAGGAATATGCTGATCTCGTTACAAACGAATACCTGTTGCTCGGTAAGTGTTATTTCACGTAGCTCAACTCAAGGTGTGCGTAATGCATGCATTCGAGCTTTTTTGATAGACAAGATGCACTAACGGAGGTTGCAGCCCACACGCATTTCCAGCTCCGGTCCTGATACATTTGCATTAGCTCACACTGGCTTGTGGTCTCGCACACCTTTGCTCAGGTTTCAAAAACGTGGAGGCCCTACGACGGCACCTTGTGGACAACTTGATCGGCTCCTGTGTCTGGGGTCTGACATTTATGTACATTCGTAAAATGGCGAACCCGGAGCTTCGGCAAACAGCCTGGAAGAACACTCAGGTAAGTTATAAGAGGTGGCGAGATTGCGGGCAATGGAGGAGGAGTGCAATGAGGGAGGTGTGGAAGGGAAGAACACCTGACGTTTCGCAACACACACGCTCCACGCGGACCTACGTGCGGACATTGACTGTGTACGTATACATTCTTGCGTCCTCACGCGCATTCATAATAGGACGGTTACTTCGCCACTATCACGACTTTTGTCACGGGGCTGCTCAAAGCCGCTTGCAACAATTTCGCAAACAGGCCATGAACGACGTGAGGGACACAACAGACGTGTGGCGGAAGCCATGATGAACGGATCGAAGTTAAAGTTCAAAAAAATCAGATCGCTCGAAGGTTTTGTAAGTGATTGCTCGCGCATTTTTTGGAAATGATCCTTCTTTTTCTTCAGGCATCTGTCACCCGGTTTTATATACAGTCTTAATTAGCTTCCGCGCGTGGGTCGGCCACGTCTATTGGAGGACTTCCCTTAGAACCAGCCGTATTGGTACATTTTTTTCCAAAGTGTTCGACTCGGCGCAATTGTCAGATCCGTCGCTGGCAAACTTTATTTTGAGAATCCACCTACACTCAGTCCCAGCATCTCGCATGCCATCGGCCCATCGCGGCACAGGCAGGAGCTTGTCGTTTCCTCTTGGCGATGGCCTCTTTGCCCCGGACGCCGTGGTTCAATATCTTCACTGCACTGTACTACACAAGTTCATCGCGTGTACCTCAACTACACTACAGAATTACTATGGAGCGCGTGTTGAAGCAGAAAGTGCGCAAAATGGTGGAGTGCCGTACTGACACGCCGGCCATGCTTGAGGCCTTGCAGGCTATCGCCGCCTTTTATGGGCAGCGGGAGGGGGGAAACACTGCCGAGGCCCGCAAATCCCTCCGTCAAGACTTGGAAAAGCAAAACATGGTGTTGTGTGATGATTTCTTGAGACTCTTCGAAGTCCTCAAGGAACGCTTGGCTGCTTTGGATGCGCACACCGCCAGATTGGAAGACCACTGCCACGGCATCCATGCACGAATTGAGACAGCGGAGGAAAGCATGAGCGCCTTCTTAGCCAAGACACGAGTCTTACAAAAACAGCAAGTCGAGTGTGAGAGCAAAGCAGTACAGCTTCAGGATTTTCTGGACAACTTTACGTTGTCGGACGCTGAAATTGCGGCGTTGCGATATGAAGCTGTAGAAAAAGTGCTGCCTGACGGGCATCGTCCATTTTTTGCTGCACTGGCACGCGCGCAAGAGATCCGGGGGGAATGTGGAGCATTGGTGGGTTCTTCACGACAAAACCTGGGATTTGAGATGCTGGAAGAACTGTCTGAGCATCAAGAAACAGCATTCAGGCGCTTGCACTCTTACATCTTGCAGCGTTGCGCGGGATTGGAGCGAGATGACCCTCAGGAGGAGGTGGAGGAAAACGATGTGGCCTTGGGGTTGGGACTGCGGACGATACGGGACCGGCCCGCACTATTTGTTCACTGCCAGGAGTGTGTGTTGCAACGCCGCAAGGACGTGGTGCGACGCCGCTTCCTGCAAGCCCCGTCTGGTAGGGATGAGGGGGCGGAGGATGGCGACGTCAGGGAGGAGAAAGGCAAAAGGAGCATGAGTGGCAGCGGGCAGCGGCCAATCGACATGCATTCGCATGACCCTGTCCGCTACTTAAGCGATATACTAGCCTGGCTCCATCAAGCGGTGGCCTCAGAGCGAGAGTTTTTGACCAATCTGTTCAGGCCGGAGGCGCCCGGGGGGTCGGGGGGGCAGGGAGAGCGGCCGTTGCCGGGCGAGGGCGTGCCGACTGATGGTCAGGAAAGTGGCACCCTCGAGGATCACAATCAGGAGCTGTCCCAGGCGGCGATGCTGGGGGGAATCATGGAGGGTGTGGTCGCCCTGCTCAAAGCCCGCATCCTCCAGCTCTTGGAGCCCGCCGACTCGTACGGCGTCACAAACCGGGAGAGCAACGCCACCCGTTCCCAGATTTTCCTCCTCTTCCGGCTCCTCCATCTTCTGGCTTTCTACGACGTCACTTTTCAGAAGCTCGGGCTGACTGCAGACGCCTCCGCGCTGGGCAAGAGCATGCGGGAGACCCGCGTAGAATGCCAGCGTCGATTCGAGGGGCGCCTCGAGGCCTGGGGAAGCCAGAGCTTGATGTCCGTGCCCGCTTGTCCGATCGATCTATCTCCCGCCCAAGTCATGGGGGAGTTGGGGCAGTCATTGGCAGAAATCGTCGCTGTGCACGAAGCTTCCCTCGTCCCGCCCGGGGCCCTCGGGTACGCCCTCGACGAGGTCTTGACCGCGCTCATCGAGCCCGCCTTGCGCGCCTGTCGCTCTGGGGCGGAGGGCCTCGGCCCATCCGATGTGGCCCTCTACATGATCAACAACGCAGCGATTCTCTCTGCTAGCCTGACCAGTGGCAGCGACCCTCCCTCCCCAGCGGTCACGGCGTGGGTGGAAAAATTGCGTGAAGAGATGGAAACCTGGCTCGGACTCGTAGTCAGGTACGAATCGGAGACCGTGCTGGAACGCACGGGCCTGGGACCTCTTCTGGACCGGGCGCAGGCGGTGTCGGCGTCCTCCTCGGGGACCCTGTCGGCGACGGCGGGCCTAGACAGCGAGAGCGTGACGAGGACCATGGAGGCCTTCTATCGAGGCCTCTTCACGCTCCCGCAGTTCGAGCGCCTGCAACAGCCTGCCCTTCGAGCACGGGCGCGGCAGCAAACATCCGCGATCATAGCGCAGCGGCACGAGAAGGCTCACGCCCTCTTTCGGCGGGCTGAGAGCGGCTACCCTGACCACGAAACCTTCCTGGCGCATACGCCCGAGCAGGTGAAGATATTGCTCGACTGCGACGACTGAGGGGGGTGGGCGTAGGGGGAGGTGGTCGGTGGGATGGGATCAGAGGGCAGGGAGGGGCGAAGGAGGGGGAACGGAGGACTCGAGAGGGGGAGGGTGCTCAACGTATGCTATGGTACTTGGTACTTTAAAGTTGCTACCGAACTTGATTTCTCTGTGAGCCTCCTCCCGGGCGTCACCTCAACAAAGGGACCATTTTACTCCCACCCCCAAAGAACTCCG
>Ga0102934_1000225_pt1 | contig 35207 bp, 29 predicted proteins | sample SalPonR2_A_D1_MG_FD_78175 | JGI IMG/M metagenome (GOLD analysis project Ga0102934, IMG submission 78175) | Salt pond soil microbial communities from South San Francisco under conditions of wetland restoration - Salt Pond MetaG R2_A_D1_MG | ecosystem: Environmental > Aquatic > Marine > Intertidal... | reverse complement strand
GGAGGGGGATATGATGGTAGGCATAGAGGGGATGGAGCTGGGAAGGTACGGGGAGGAGGGGGGCGGGGAGATGTCGTTTGGGGGGGAGGACGAGGCCTCATGGAGGGGGAAAAGTGCGGTGAGGATGGATGTGGTTGGAAGAGACACGGAAGAAGAGGAGGAGAGGGAGGGCGGCTGCGCGATGGAGGTGTCGAGGGAGGGGACGACGGAGGGAGGGGAGGCCGGGAGCGGAAGGGAAGAGGCGACGAGGACCCTGCCTTCCTTGCAGGTGAAGGGCACTCCCGAGCACAAGCTGGTGTCGGGCCTTGCGGGGGCAGATGACGATGGACGGGAGGGAGAGGCGATGGGCGAGGGGGAGAGAGACTACGACCTGGCCGCAGCCCGCCCCCTCCGGTTCGGCGGCCGCGCCTCCCTGTCCTGGCGTTGGGGTCGCCGAGGGAGCAGTATGGGGATTGCCGAGGGCGGGACGGAAGGGAAGGAGGGGAGGCGAAAACGGCGCTTGCCGATGGAGACGTCTCTGGTGCTCTCTGGGGCGGAGATGAAGGCACAGATGGCCGACACGAGCGACATCATGCTGGAGCGCGTGCGGCCCCGGGATCGACAGCGGGGCGTGGGGAGGGATGGCGGGAAGAAGGGGGAGAGGGAGGTGGGGCTGCGGATGCAGGCGCATGCATTGACGGGGCAGTTGGCGGAGGGGTTGGAGGGCGCGATCCGGAAGATGATGAGGCCTGCGCCTGGGTTCCTTCTGCCGATCGCTACACGGGAGGGATGGAGAGAGGCAGGGAGAGAAGGAGGGAGACAAGAAGGGGCCGGGAGTGGAAGGGTGCAAAAGCGGCGAAGGGAGGAGAAGGAGGGGTGCGAATGCGAAGGGAGGAGGGAAGAAGGGGGGGGAGGGGGGGCAGGCGACACGGAAGATGGCTTCAGGCTAGGTGAGAAGAGGGAGGCAGAGACGGGCTTCCGTCAGGTTGGACATGACAGGAAGGGCGGCCTACCGAATGATTGCCCTGTGCTTGGCGTCAGGACGCTTCATGCATGGCACGGGATGCTAAGAGGGCCCTTTTCCCCCCACTTATCGCACCATATCGACAGATGACGAGGATAACGGCTACTCGGATCTGGAAATGCACTTCGAAGGTCATGCTTTCCAAGATCCCACCCCTGCGGAGGAGGGAATGGAAGACGGGCATGGAGAAGGAGACGAAGTGGAGGCAGAGGAGTGGGGGGGGGAAGAGGAGGAGGAGGAGAGGGAAGAAGGAGAGTTCACCAGGACCAACGCATTGGGCTCTCCAGTAGGAGAGGAGGACGACGTGGCTGAGGCGAAACCATCCACGCGATGGCATCCCAATACCGTGCATATGTGTAGATTGCTGCGTTCTCGCTTAGCTGCGGCGGCGAGGCTACAGGAAGAGGAAGGAGGAAATGGATCAGGCCCTGCCTCATCTCAACTAACCTTCGGGGAGCTCACTCGCAATGCGCGACGAACCAAAGCTGCAAACATGTTTTGGGAGGTCTTGCAACTGAAAACATGGGACTTTATTGACTGCGGTCAAGAGGAGGCATACGGTGAAATCATCATCGAGCCTGCAGCTCGTCTTCACGAAGCAATTCCCGGCGAGGGCCCCACAAGAGAGGCGTAGATCGAGCAAACAAAATGGACATAGAGAGAGGAGGGGCAAGTGCACGGCTTGATCCACTTCATGAATTGGTTGTGATGACGATGTCTTCATTTAATGATCTGTGTATCTCTAAACCATGACCTACTGTATTTCTAAACGCCTTGTCAGTCTTGACGCACCATGCATTGCTTTTGATGCCGGTACCGATAACCTACTACCTACACATAAACACACGACTCTGCTTCAATGCGACCCTGCTTTGAAAACCACGAGAAGCCGTGACACTGAAAGCGGGGACGTCTCCAAAGCCCACGCCATTAATCGTTCATGGGCCAGGGTGCTGTCAGCCATGTGAAGTTGGCTAAGATCTTGATCCGACGTTCGCTCCACGCTCGCAGTCAGAAGGGGAAATAGCTTGGCTCGCATTTCGGTCCCATACGCGTGAAACCAGCCCCGTGCCGTGCGTTTGGTTTTTCATTTCGATAGTGAATTTCACTCGTGATGGTGTGAAAGCGTTTGCGCCATGTGGGAGCGTGCTTGCTGTGGCTATTTGTAACCAGTGGATGAGGGTATCCCGGACAGTTAAACGCCCGCCCCGCTCGCTTCCTGCTGACCTTTTGTTCTCTTTCTGACACCCTCTCACCTTTTGATGCTCGGGTAATAATCCATGCATAGCTCACGCGGGCTTCTGCACCATTTGCCTGTCTACCACAATCAGGAGAAGGATTTAAAACAACCAAACCTCGGAAGGTAAGTGTAAGCGTGCGTGGTAACCCAGACGGTCCACGCCAGCAGGGCGAAAGTCGGTGATCTGTTTGAGTCGCATTTCTGGGTCGTGGCGCGCTGAACACCTTTTTTTTCCACGTTGATGTCAAGCTCAGTGTTTAATGTATTCACTGTGGGGCACATGAGCCCCCTTTCGCGTTCTGTGTCAGTGGCCAAAAGCGAGGGGACCTTGCGCTTGAAGAAGGACTCAGGTCCTCACTGTGTGACATACAGGCGCACACGAAAAGGCTTTGGCGCATACACGATCAAATGATGTGCTACTTTCCAAATGTGGTGCTTGATTTCCAATGACTACGGTGATGAAGTGTTCGTGCAGTCTTTGTCAATGTACACCATTCAAGGTCCTCACAGAGCTCTGCCACGGGAAACAAGATGCCATTAGGCCGGGCAAAGGTGCTACATCCTTGAAAGCCGATTCACAGTATCCTCCGCGCTCATTTCTACCTATCACAGGGTCCGAAGAATGAATCGAGCAAAGGCGACCTGGTCATACAGCAAGAAGTGGGCTTATTCCGTAATCTCAAAGTAAACAACTTCCGCAGCTCGGATCTCGCCATTAATCCAGTTCTTGTCTGCAGTGTGACACAAGACGCTGGAAGATTTTTATTGTACCAGAGTTACCCAGAATAGAACTGAGTATAAACAACACCAGAAGCATCAGAGCTGCCTGTGACATTCTTTGGAAACCATGAGTTTTTTGAGCCGCACTTTATCCCGTACAGCGACGCGCACGGCCACTCACACCATCCTGGGAGCCCCGGCACGTACCCCCCGCGCCCACCGTCCCCTCGCTCTGCCCCTCAGCCGTTCGACTTCAAGAGCTGGAGGATGGGCTGGCTCCCGCGCCCTGCACTTCCAGGCCGCTCAAGCCTCGGACTCGGAGGTTGCCCGTGTCCTCCGTGAGCAGGAGACGGACGTGCTGATTCTCGGGTGCGGCGTCGCGGGGTGTTCCACCGCGCTCAAGGCCGCCGAGAAAGGGCTGCGTGTCGTCATGGTCACGTCGGCCACGGATCCGCTGGACTGCAATTCCTTTTGGGCCCAGGGGGGAATCATTTACAAGGCCTCGGACGACACCCCTGCGTTGCTCTCGGAAGATATCATGGTGGCGGGGGCGGGGGTAAACGATCGCAAGGCGGTATCCAAGCTTGCCATGGACGGGCCGGGGTGCGTGGAGGACGTGCTTCTGCGCCTGGCGCCCGTGCCCTTCGACCGCCACCCCGACGGCTCCCTCGCCCTCTGCCTTGAGGCCTCTCACAACCGAGCACGGATCATCCATTGGCGGGATCACACGGGGAGGGCCATCACGGAAAGTTTGCAGGAAACAGTTGCGGCGCACCCAAACATCCTCCTGGTGTCAGGTGTGACTGCCGTCGACTTGGCGGTGGCGGAGGGCGTGGAGGAGCACGAGGACGAGCCTCCCCGAAAAGGACAGGAGCAGCAGCGTCTGAACCATGACCACGGTCGCCGCTGCCTCGGTGCCCATTTGATGCGCGTGGCCCCCGACGCGACCGATCCCGTGCCTGTGCGTGCCGCAGCGACCGTCCTGGCGACAGGAGGCCTGGGTGACCTCTACGAGCACACCTCCAACCCGGCCTCGGCCCGCGGAGATGGCTTTGCCATGGCCTTGCGCGCCGGTGCCGCCCTTCAGAACATGGAGTACGTTCAGTTCCACCCTACCACGCTCCATCTCCCGGGAGAACGCAGCTTTCTGGTTACGGAGGCTCTGCGAGGGGAAGGGGCCCGGCTCCTGAACATGCAGGGGGAGGCCTTCGCACGTCGCTACCACCCGCAAGGCGAGCTGGCGCCTCGGGACGTGGTTTCTAGGATGATCGTGAGCGAGATGGCCAGGACAGGAGCAGAACACATGTTCTTAGACATCTCCCACCGAGACGCGGCCTGGCTACGGGGACGCTTTCCCGCCATCGACGCCCATTGCCGGGCCCGGGGGTTGGACATGACCAAGCAGGCCCTGCCTGTGGTTCCGGCGGCTCATTACTTCTGCGGTGGAGTCGTTACTGACTTGGAGGGGCGAACGAGCCTTCCTGGCCTCTTCGCTGCGGGAGAAGTGGCGTGCACGGGCCTTCATGGCGCGAACCGACTGGCCTCCACCTCATTGCTGGAGGGTTTGGTGTGGGGGGTGGCAATCGCCGAGCTCCTGGCGAAGAAGCGTAAAGACGGCCAGGACGCTCTCTGGAGGAAAGTGGTGAATACCGCCCCTCTGGCTCCGATCCCTCATTCCCTGGGCGAGTCGAATCAAGCTTTGCCCGTGGCACCTCCTGCACAGGTGGAGGCTTACATGGCTGAAATTCGTCGCACCCTGTGGGAGGATGTGGGAGTTGTGCGTCGTCCCGAGGGTCTGGCGTATGCGAGTCGTCACTTGCGCCGGGTCGAAGCGGAGGTGCAAGCTTTCTATACCTCGACGCGCTTGAGCAAGGACACAGTCTCACTGCGCAATGCGGCGGAGACAGCACGGTTGATTGCACGGGCTGCAGCTCGCAACACCGAGAGCATTGGGACGCATTACGTGGAGACCGATACGGAGGAAGAGGAGCAGGAGCAGATGCTGCATAAAGCCGTGCTTTAGGAGTATATCCAATATTTCGCTTTACATAGGGAATTTGAGGGAAATGACAATCAGGATGATGAACGCTGTAGAATTCAGACATCGATTCGGTAATGATCATCATACCATTTATCCAGACGTTCCCGACGCCTGGGGGGGTTTGCTTGAGATGCCAGGTCGTCGCATACATTGAATTGGGGACGTAAGGAAAGAAAATCACGGGAACAAGTTCGTACTTATCTTTTCGCTCTCTGTCCGCTGGTTTTTGTGTTTCTTCTTTGCCTGCTTTTCCTCTGTCGAGGCCCCTCTCGAGCCGATCTGCGACCAGCCATCCTGCTCGCCCATGGCCGAAGCCAACCGCCTGCTTGTTCTTCCAGAAGGAGGGGGGAAGGTCTGACGCGGCAACTCCTGTCACGGCCTCTGCTCCGTTCGCCGTGAAGACAGGGTCTTCGTAGGTTTCCATGTTATCAGGGATGGTGTCCGATGGCGTGGGATGCTGCTATATCGCAGTGTGGTCCAGCTTGTCCTTAGGAATCAAGAATACCTGAAGATACTAACCCGACATTGCGCAGCGCAACCGCACACTCCCCTACACGCGACGAAGAGTTTTTGTGGCGTGGAAAATTATAAGCAGCATATATATCCTTAATTTTGTATTTCACAGGTGGCATAGTAACAGAAGTGGGATGTTGTCTCGTTTTACCTCGTCGGCCAAGGGCCTTTCGGTACGTGCATCACTTTTCTCCTTGACGGAGGGCGCTCATCCCTTGTCTTATCCCCTGTGCGGCCTTCCCGGTGCTCTTTGGGAGTGTCGGAGTCACTTACACCGCATGCATTCACAACTTTCTACTATGCAGCCCTCGGCAATGTCCCGAATCGGCAGCCAGGGGGGAGCTGTTCGCAACCTGACACGAAGTGGCGCTGCGCAAAAGGCACAGAAGGATTTAGGTGATATCATCGGCATTGATCTGGGCACGACAAATTCTTGTGTTGCCATTATGGAAGGGCGTGCTCCTCGTGTCATTGAAAATGCTGAGGGCGCGCGGACGACGCCCTCTGTAGTGGCGTTTGCGAATGACGGCCAGCGCTTGGTGGGATTACCTGCGAAGCGTCAGGCAGTCACCAACCCCGAGAACACCTTGTACGCCGTGAAGCGTCTAATCGGCAGGAAATTCACGGACAAGGAAGTACAGAACGTGAAAAAGCTAGTACCGTACAAGATTATCAAGGCCGATAGCTCAGAAGACGCGTGGGTGGAGGCAGGAGGGAAGCGCCTCTCCCCGTCGCAGGTGGGCTCGATGGTGTTGGGGAAGATGAAGGAGACGGCGGAAGGGTTCCTAGGGCGGCCCATTACCAAGGCGGTAGTCACTGTGCCAGCGTACTTCAATGACTCTCAGCGGCAAGCGACCAAGGATGCTGGACGCATAGCTGGGCTGGACGTGCAGAGGATCATCAACGAGCCCACGGCGGCGGCATTAGCCTACGGTCTGGACAAAGCGGAAGGGAAGCTGATCTCGGTGTTCGATTTGGGGGGAGGCACTTTCGACGTGTCGATATTGGAGATCTCCGGCGGCGTGTTTGAAGTGAAGGCGACGAACGGGGACACCATGCTGGGGGGGGAGGATTTCGACGAGGAGCTTTTGAAGCACCTGGCGGCCGAGTTCCGCAAGGACTCGGGGATCGACCTTTCCAAAGACAGGCTGGCCATGCAGCGCTTGCGGGAGGCGGCGGAGAAGGCAAAGCGGGAGCTGGACGGCCTGGCTCAGACGGAAGTGTCGCTCCCTTTTATCACGGCGGACCAAACGGGTCCCAAGCACTTGAATGTGAAGGTGTCGCGGGCGCAATTTGAGAAACTTGTGGATTCCTTGGTCCAGCGCACCATCCAACCCTGCAAGAATTGCCTGAAGGACGCCTCCGTGGAGAAGAAGGACATAAACGAGGTCCTTCTGGTGGGGGGCATGACCCGGATGCCCAAGGTCCAGAGTGTGGTGGAGGACTTCTTCGGACGCAAGCCCAGCAAGGGCGTGAATCCGGACGAGGTGGTGGCCATGGGCGCGGCCATCCAAGGAGGCGTCCTCCGGGGGGACGTGAAGGACGTGCTGCTCCTGGACGTGACCCCGCTCTCCCTGGGCATCGAGACATTGGGCGGGATGTTCACGCGGCTGATTAACCGAAACACGACGATTCCGACCAAAAAGGGGCAGGTCTTTTCTACGGCGGCAGACAATCAGTCCCAGGTGCAAATCAAGGTCCTGCAAGGAGAGCGGGAATTGGCCGCGGACAACAAGTTGCTGGGTTCTTTTGACTTGGTCGGCATTCCTCCCGCCCCTCGCGGCCTTCCCCAGATCGACGTGACCTTCGACATCGATGCGGACGGAATCATGCACGTCTCGGCGAAGGACAAGGGGACAGGGAAGGAACAGGCCATTGTCATCCAGTCGAGTGGTGGCCTGAACGAGGATGAGATCCAGAACATGGTGAAGGACGCGGAGGCGCACAAGGCGGCGGACGAGGAGAGAAAGAAGCTGATTGAGGCCCGAAATGAGGCCGACTCGTTAGTCTACAGCACCGAAAAATCTTTGACCGAACATGGCGCGAAACTGAGCGACGAAGTCAAGGAGGAAATTCAAAACACCATTGCAGAGGCAAAGAAGGCATTGGAAGGGGAGGACGCCGAATTGTTGCAGGAGAAGGTCAAGGCTTTGCAACAAGCCGCTTTGAAGATCGGGGAGGCCATCTATGGAAAGGGAGGGGCGGGAGCAGGGGGGCCGACGGGGGAAGGTGGCGAAGGGGCCACAGGGGCAGGAGACAAGGAGAATGTGCAGGACGCAGAGTTCAAAGAGAAAGACGAGGAGGCGGGAGCAGGGAAGAAATAATGAAAGGGAAAGCGTGGTGGGGGGGTAGCTTGCTGGAGAAGGACACCAGGAGAGGTGATGCTATCGGTTTGAGAAAGGTTTCACCAACTATTGTCCAGCAATGTTGGTTGAGCAAATCAATTTTGAGTCGTGTGAGTTAGAGAAGAGGTAACGCAACATCGTAACGCCTGCAAAACAAGTCATCGAACCGAGGAAGAGGTATTCTTGGAAATCAGGGTGCTCACGAAAAGTCTTAATACGGGCACACGAAAATCCACGCCTCTATGAAGGTGCACTCTTGCTCAAGCTTCAAGAAGGAGGAGTGAGTGCGATATGCTTGCTCTATCGAAGAAGGCGGGATAGAATGACTCGACGAGTACACCATTAAGTTCCACTTGCTATGCTTTTGTCGCCCTGCCTCCAGCAAGAAAAGCCTCGCATCGGGAAAAAAAAAAAATAGCTACGGATTGACAAGGGACTTAAAATCCGTCAGACCGCTCACAAGTGTGTCGACCATGTCTACTATTCTGCTTTCGTCGCTCCCCCTTCGTCTTGTGTGTTTTTTTATGTGCTTTGCGTTGGCGTGTATCTCCAATCCTTTTCCTCGGGATGGGCGAGCAGGGGAAGAGGAGCTCACTCAAGCCGTCTACATGTTCGGCTGGCTTTCATTTCCTGTAGGCGGGAGCGTTGCCTGTCAGGTAGTTTGTCCATGTTACTGTTACTCTCACTTTGGATGCCATGTCTTGAGAGCCAAACCTGTATTTGCCGGTGCAGGCCAGCCCAGGGCACTGACATGCGGTTTGGTGGATAGGGCGTCGATGCCCGTCGTCATCTTCACACTCCTCAGATTGCATTCCCTCGTGCACACACCGACACATATTTCCATTACTGGACGTACAACACAGGAGTAGCTGCCAGCAAAGGATGGGTGGTGGCCGGTGGTTCTATTTCCCGACGCATATCTGGACCCCATCCGGTGGATGGTTTCCAAACCCGAAAAACTGGCGCGCCAACACCTTACTGGTCTTGGGCGGCATCGGAGTGGCTGCTTTCTCGACTTTCTCCCTGTCAGCATCCTTGGAGGTGAGTCGGTGATGGTGGTAGGATACTTGGGGGGAAGCGGCTAGACGTGAGGCTTCGAAAACGCGAAGGTTTCCTGGAAGCGCACGGAAGACTTTGTCTCGGTCACCTCTTTTACGACAAAGTCCGCGGATGTCTTTGCGAAAGGAAGACTGAAGGCGTTGAGAGGGACATTATGGCTTCGCAGCTATGTTAAGACGGTGTCGCGTCGCAAGAAATGGAGGAATATGTAGAAATTGGGCGTGCGCTGGCAGTTTTGAAAGAGCAGAGAGAGGCTGTAATGATATCAAATCTACATCCACTGCCTAACCGTAAGTCGCCTCCTTTACGAGACTAATACTTTCGCCAACCACACGGACACATACACAGCGGCGGCCCATCGCTCCTGCATGGCACATCCCCTCCCAGTCATGGTGCAAGCACGCAGCAGAGGATGACAAATCCTTGTGAGGGGGACAAAGGCGATTACTCTTGTCGTGTGGGCATGTTTTAAGGGATTGTTTTAGCTCAAGAGATGCGTACACTGGAGGATGGCACGACTAAGGCGTGATTGCGACGCTCTCGTATCCCATCAGACCTGGTGTCGCATGGATTGTGAGAAGGAGTGAGGGCCCCTCATGTATGTCAAACTTTTGTTGTAAGCGAGGGAGTGTAGAAGAAGAACATTTGGGACGCTGTTTCTGTTGATACCCCGGTTTAATCCATGCTTAAATTGAATTACTTTTGAACAGTCGTACATCTTTTTTTGGGTTATAAAGGTTGAGTACGAGTATTCTCCGATCACAAGGAGTTGTCATGACGACTGCAGCTGGCGACTCTACGAAGTAAAGCAGGCTTTCACATCATATGCTTTGCCATATACCTGCTCGTAGGCACCTTGTGCTCATGGCTCGCGTCCAGGGGACTGGGAGTAAGCACCTATGGCGCGGGAGGGAATCAAGGAACAGCAAAAGAAGGCCTCAAAATTTCAATCGACTGTCCATGAAATGACCGCGCAGCAAATTTGTTCTTTTTAATAAGCAATGGATTGCTGCTGCTTCATTTGCACCTGTAGGACTAGATAAACCAAGGAGTATGTACCGTCTCTGCTGCATCATTTGCGCCTGTGGGACTAGATAAATCAAGGAGTATGTACTTTCTCTGCTCCACCATTCGCACCTGTAGTACTAGATAAACCAAGGAGTATGTACCGTCTCCGCCCCCTTCCAACCTCCTGACCCCTTACTTTTTAATCACGAATACACCTTTGTGCACAAGCGCATTCATCCTTGGAGCCCCTGTAACGATAAGCACCAGCTTGTATCAAATTAATAGTTTCGTCAATGGATCAGTCAAAAAGGACAACGAGGGCTCAGGTGCCGGCTTACGATGCCTGCGCGCGTGCAAACGAGCGACACGTTTTCTGCTGCTCGTTGAAGGCCTGAAGAAGCTAGTTGGAGGTGTGTGTCGTCAAGAGCCTGCAAATCTAAGAAAAAATGGAGCCTTGAAATGTCGATTGCCTTACATGCTGCGTATCAATGGGAAAAGAGGACCGACGCAGTTGTTGTACTGTTTTTATTAGGTGGAGATTCCCTTGTCCTTGTTCTGAACATTTACGTGATGGCAAGCTTATACGCACGCTCTGTCATACTTTCAATTCAAAGCACAGCCGTTTAAGACACGGGTCTCGCCTAAGGAATTATCCTGTCACGAACCATCCAGCCGTCTAATTGAGGAGGCTTCAACCATCTTGTGAGTTGTAGAGCACGCTTGCCTTACCCTAGGGTGTAAGGCCCGTTGACGTCTATCGCGACCTGCATCTCCAACAGCCGGACGCCAGGGACCAGTCCTGCGTTTGGTATAGAGGGATTGCCATAGCGAACATCATCGATTGCTTCTGACCGCCGCAAAACTGTGTCGTACGACCCCGTAGTTTGTCGGGGGATTGATGCAATCACACATCCAGTATGCTCCTGCAGAGTCTTGCTTATGCACGCAACTCTCCTGCGATTCAATACGACAAGGAAATGACGCATGATTGCCAAAGTCCCCCCTCTTGGACGCAAGCACATCTCTTCCCCTTCTAAATTCAACTCTCCCTCCCTCCCTCTCGAGCAGACTCTCCCGCGATCATGTTGTTCCGGTCCGGAGCTCGAATACTTGGCGCCGTTCGTCAGAGTCGTTGCAGGCTCCAGTCGACATTTTCTCAGCACTCTTTGTCCTCCTCCGCCATGTCCCCTCCTTCTTCGCCCCCTTCCGAGGAGTCGGAGGCCACCACCGAACCTATCCTCGTGGAGCGCCGCGCTCTTGCCGGGACCAAGGGCGGGTATTTGCTCGTCACCTTAAATCGGCCCCGACACTCGAATGCCATGAACAATGCCACCCTTCAGGAGCTTCAGGCAGTCTTTGACCGGCTCCCCGCCGACAAGTGGGTCCGCGCCGTGGTTTTGACGGGCGCGGGCCACGCCTTTTGCGGCGGACACGACCTCTACCAGATGCACGACTCCCAGGGAGACAAGCAGTATTTCGAACGCATGTTCGCACGCTGCTCCCGCTTCATGCTCTCCATCCAGCGTGTTCCTCAGCCGGTGCTGGCGGCGGTCAATGGACTGGCCACAGGGGCAGGTAGGGATGGAGGTAGGGAGGGAGGGAGTGGTCCCGGGGCCTCGGCCGCCAGGCTCCCGCTTCGACAGTCGAACGACCGAAGAGCGAGGAATCTCCATCTTTATGCGATCCCTCCCTCCCTCCCATCCTCCCTCCCTTTTCCCAGGCTGCCAGCTGGTCGCTGCCTGTGACTTGGCGATCGCCTCCTCCCACGCCCAATTTGCCACCTCCGGCGTCAAACTCGGCCTTTTTTGCGCCACCCCCAGCGTGCCTCTGAGCCGAAACCTCTCCCGAAAACGGGCATTTGAAATGCTAGTTACTGGGAAGTACATCCAGGCAGAAAAAGCTCTGGACTGGGGGCTGGTGAACTCCGTGTGTCCGCACGAGGAGCTTGAGGCGACGGTGCTGCGTCTGGTGACAGAGATAGCCCAAAACCCGCCCGTGGCGATCTCGATGGGAAAACGATTGTTCTATTCGCAACTGGAGAAATCTTCGATAGCAGGGGCATGTGCGTGGATGGGGGGGAGAGGGAGAATAAGGGGGTCAGGATGGCGATGGTCATCAAGTGGTGTGATACCATGGTGTAGCGTTGTGTCGCTCACTCTTTCTACTCCTGTTTCTCATATCATAACACGCTTGTGTCCGCGCTTATTTAGACGATATGGCCGATTATGTGATGAGGTACGTAGGGAAATCATCCATAAATGCCGCTCCTCTGTCGACCCTTGCTTTTGTATGTAACTTTGTGTGTTGTCTCAGCACTGCCGGAATCACCCCGTCACTGCCTCATTGCGTCTCTGATAACATCACAGCACCAACATGACGGAAGCCGACACGGAAGAAGGAATAGCGGCCTTTGTAGAAAAGCGACCACCAACTTGGAATCTATGAAAAAAAATGATTTTAGTATCCAATGGTGGATTGTAAGCACTCATGCCAAGAAGAGACTGTACCAAGAAAAAGAGGAAGTGTCATATTGCCATGTGGATAATAGAAACATGATCTGAAGCACGCAAAACTTTGCTCCGAAAAGAAGTAAGCCAACATTGCCAAACGTGCGCGCTTGTGTACAAATGTACCGTCCTTAGCGTCGCCACAGTTGTTGTAAGTGCTGAGTGTTTCCGCTGGCTGGTCGCAGAGAAGTATACCCGGAGATTGCCTACTCATTGCCGGGTTCCTGCGTATTAGATCCAAATCCAATTTCATTTTTTGATTCATGGCGGTATTCCCACACTAATGGCAGATCGCATTGAAGCATAAGCCGACATTCATTGCCTTGTTGACATGCAGTGGTCGTAAGTCTCTCCAGTGGCGTCAAGATCTCCCCTCCTCGGGGGAGATAGGAATCATCGCCCCAACCAGAATATTCCCCTCCCCTAGTATGCAACGCTGCTTTGTTCGGCACCATTATGGAGTCAAGTTACTGCTGCGACGTACTGCAAAAGTTTCCTCTTGCCCTGGCTTATCCCGTGGCTGGCATGTCTCTTCTCCAGCTACCCTCCCCCCCCCCTTGGGGACAAATAAGCGTGCCTATTTTTCATCCACTCCTTTAGCACAGGGAGGTACTCCCCCACAAGCGCCAGAGGCCAATTTGGACGCTTTGGAGGTATTGAAAAAGCAAAAAAATGCCGTGAGCTCCTTGGCCTGGCTGCGAAGTATCGGAAGCGCTCTAAGTCCCGAAGCATATTACAAGGTCTTGGAGATCAGTCGGGAGGCATGCGACGCACACAGCGCATTGGGGGTTCTAAGCCTTATGAAAAGCCAAGGGCAACATCTGGATGTAAAAGCGTGCACCATCGCAATTGAAGTGTGTGCGCGGGCGGGGGATATAGACAACGCAGAGCGGGTATTGAGCGAGATGAAGGCTTCAGGTCTGAAATGCTCCCCAGTAAATTACCACCATATAATACATGCCTGTCGGCGTCAAAGAAATGGGACCAAGGCCTTACATATGCTGGATCATATGGCAATCGATGGCCTGGCGCCAGACCGTAAGGCGTACGTGCACGTGCTTGGGGCTTGTGGCGCCCAAAGTCTCATGTCTGAGGCAGAGACGCTGCTGCACAGGATAACAAATGAAGACTTGAAAGGGAGCGTTGAAGTGGATCAAGAGCTCTGCTCTTCTCTAGTCGTGGGGGCCGCAGAGAACGGGCGCCGGAAGGGTTGGGCAGGAAGCTGGAGGGCCTGGGAGGTGGTGAGGGAGCACAGGACCGGCTTGACAGCGATCGCATTCAAAGCCCTCCGAAGCTCTCTGACACGGACGGGGCAGTATGAGCGTCTTCTCGACCTATGTCGTGATCTACAAGGTGCATTAGACTCGAGCGGGAGGTCCCAAGGACTCTCTACAGCTTCGCAGTCCGCCGAGGACGTGGCTACTACTGGCATCGAGGCTTGCCTCCATCTGGAGGACCACGCCGAGCTGAAAAAGTGCGTGCAGAAACGGTTGAGACAAGGCGCTTTTCACGCGAGCGTCTATCAAGAAGCTCTAAGTGCATGGCTGGCCTTAGGCCGGTGGGACGAGATGCTTCGCCTCTATCGGGACGGACAGGAGGGCGAGGCCTGGGAGGATGACTACTTGCTCCTGAGCATCATGGCCACAGGAGCGGCGCGTCTATCTAAAACACCCATGAAAGACTCCGTCCCCTTTTTGATGAATATGGAGCGTCGAGGGTGGATAGCGGGGATGTCGGAATCCCCTTCCTTGCCTGTGTCCTCCATTTCCCCCTTCGCGCGCTTTCTCTTGGCACGGGATTGGAACACATCTCCGAGACAGAGGCAGACAGGCGAAAAGGTAGCAAGCGGCGGTAGTTTGAGACACGATTATGAGTCGAAGCCCGTCCATGCCATCGTGGCCTTGGAGATGCTCAGGCGCGCGGATTCGAGGCGGTGGCAGGAGTCGCTGCAGGTGCTGAGGAGGCTGTGCGAGTGTGCCGGGCGGCTTGAGGCAAAGGGAGTGGGCGTATCGGCCTTGGAACGTGCCATGCCGGCCTTCGAGCGTGTGATCAGTGCTGCTGTCAAAGCTGGCAATTTAGAGGCTGCCAAAGATTTGTTAAAACGTCTTGACGCTCGCGGCATGTGCCCGTCGGCGCGATCCTACAATGCGCTTCTGTACGAATACGCCCGGACTGGGCAGGTTTCCGATGCACAGACCTTGTTCGAGGCCATGTGTGCGGCGGGAAAGGGGAGGCACGAGGACAATGCCGCAGGCGGTGCATTTCATGGCCCTGTGCCTAGTCGGGTGAACTACAACACTATGTTGCTGGTCTTGGCCAAGACGGGGGCCTTCGAGGACGCGAAAGCCTTGGTGCGAAGCATGACGCCGCCGAGGGCACCGGCGCCGGACCTTGTCTCGTACAACACCGTCTTAGCGGCCGGGACCGCTGCGAGAGATCCGAAGGGAGCCCGAGATTTCTTCGAGGAGGAAATGGTCAAGAAAAGGAAAGTGCGTCCGGACGAAGTGACTTACATAACATTGCTGTCAGCCTGGCAAGCCATGGCGCGGGGGTACGGCCGAAGCGAAGACGAGGAGTCGCATATCACGGGACACGTACCACATGCATCGCCAAGGCTTAAAAAAGACGTAGACTCTGATGAAGTGTGGCTGCAGACATTAGCCCTATTCAAGGACTTGGAGAACGCTGAGGGCGGGGCGCCCAATTTGATGGCTTTCAATATCATGATGGACATTGGCTGTAAAACTGGGCATGTCGATGACGCCCGCTCTCTTGTCCTGCCAGCCATGAAGCGGCACGCTTGCGAGCCGGACAGGGTAACGTATAATACCCTTGCTCAGGGTTATTTGCGAGGTCGGCGATATGAAGAGGCCTTGAAGATTTGTAGGGAGTCTCGGGTGGGACCGGTTAACCTTGGCTGGGACAGCCACACGTACGGCGTGATGCTCAAGGCCTTGGCAGGGCTTAAGAAGGACGACGAAATGAAGGGGCTTTTTTGGGAAAGAATAAATGCATTGCGGGAAGGGAAGGCGAATGAAAGAGCGAGTCAGAGGACTGGACTTCCCGACAGCGACGGGAGGCATTTCCAGGACTCAAAGCGGTCGGGCATCCAGAAATTATTAGAGGAGATCCTTTCTGCCATGGTGTATGTTGGGAGGGTAGATGACGGCGTGCTCTTGATAAGGGAGCTGGAGAACCAGATAAGCGGACCTCAAAAAAAGAACGCGCTCTATTTGCTTGGGGCGGACTCATTCGAGAGGTCCGTCCAATTTTGCAAGTCCACGAGGGACCTGGAGGGGGCTCTGAGACTACTGGAGGAGTTGGAGCGACGGGGGGAGAGGCCCAGTGCGGCGGCGTGCTTTGCTGTTATGAGGCTCTGCAGTATCAAACAAGCGTGGCAGACCGGCTTAGACGTAGTAGAGCGCGTGGCTCAATGCCCTGAGTTGTCTCGAGCGATGGGCCGGGACCTGCATACGGCGCGTGTGAGCTTCTGTGCGCATTTAAATGACATCGCGGGCTGTCGTGTCGCCTTGCGCGAGATGCGAAAAGAGGGTTTCTTGCCCGACGAGAAAGTCTACGGATGGGCCCTGAAGTGCGAGGCGACACGACCGCGCAACGTTGGGGGGGTCGGAGAGCTTCTCGTCCAAGCAAAGGAAGATGGTGTCATGTTAACACCAGACGTGCTGAAAGCGCAAATGGCAACTTTGAGACAGTCGGGAAATTGGCGGGGCGCTGTGCAACTATTGGACCGCATGGTGGCGCTACGAGAGCAGCAGCTACAGAACGAAGAGCAGGACGGGCAAGCCTCACAAAGGGTTGTCCGAGGCACCGATGCTGACTATGGTCCCCAGATCTCTCAAGTCACGGAGATCAGCACCCACATCTTTAACGACGTGTTGGCAACACTGGCACAAGGCAAGGAATGGTATCAGATCCTCGAATTGCAAGGGAAGATGCTAGAGAAACACGGCGTCGTCCCGGACAACGTGAGCTTTTTGTACCGACTCCAGGCCCTCAGCGAGACGAAAGACTGGAAACAAGCCCTGGCAGTTCTTGATGAGATCAGGATAGGCGCCCACGGGCCCCCCGTCTTCGCTCAAGACAGCATGTACACGGTAATTTTGTCCGGCGGCGCGCTCGATAGGCAACCCAAAGCAATCGAAGGCCTGGTCATGAGGTGGGAGGAAGACAGTCGTCCCTACACTCGGCACTTCTTGAACGCTCTGATTGGCGCGTACGGTCGTGGAGGACAACTTGCCAAGGCGGTGGATACTTTCAATAAAATCCCCATTCATCTTAATGGGGCCGAACCCGACATTGTGGCCTTCAACGCCCTCCTGGTGGCTCAACGCCTGGCCGCGACGCCCTTGGACGAGGGGGCCCTTCCTCTGTACCGGGAGCTTCTGTCACGGGCACCGTCAGGTTTGGCGCCAGATGGCTGGACATACACCTCCCTGATCGTTGCCTGTGAGGCCAAAGGGGCGTGGCCAGTCGCCATGTACTTGTACGACGACTCGGCTTTTACATTGCCCCGGGCAGGAGGCGCACCCGCCGCGGCGTCAAGGGCCTCTGAGGGGGAAGGGCTGGAGGACGTGGTCAAGGATGCCCATTTTAAGGCAGCAGAGGACGCAAGAGGCCTGGGGTGGAAGGACCCGAGTAGGACGGAAGTCCACTCAGTCTGGGAAAAGAGCGAGACGGGTACGTGGATGGGGGTCGACGTGACGGCGGGAGCCGAGTACCGCCACCCAATTGCTGGCGCCCGGGACGCCGAAGGCAACAGCGCGCGCTTTGAATCCCTCAAGACACTTATGTCTTGCTTGGAAAAGCTAAACATCGGTTTATTCATCGAGAAATTGTACCGAGATGCGTATCAGCAAGGGGTCTTCAGCCCGTGGTCCCAAACGGAAGGCAATGGCCGGGTGATGGACTTGCACTATTTCTCATGTCCCTTGGCCACAGTAGCAATCAGGTATGCTTTGCTGGAATTCGAATCCGAGCAGCTTGAGCAACGGAGGCTTCCTTGGGGAAAAAGAAAGAAGATCATGTCCCCTTGGGTGATCATTGTTGGCCAAGGGCTGAAAAGAAAGTCTGGGAGCGGCGCCTTGAAGAAAGAGGTCTTGCGCATTTTTGCGGGCCTGGACCCTCCCTTGCAAGCAGATGTGGACAAGAGAAACACGGGTCGCCTGATCGTACCGGCCAGCCGTATCAAGGCGTACACGACCGCCAGGATCGAGCGGGGAAAGCATACCTGTGTAAGATCGACGGCGTCTCTCGACGGGGGAGAGCAAGGAGACAGCTCGAAGAAAGCGCAGCGGACGTGGCGAGATATGTCCTCAAAGTTCGTGACAGGCAGCGGGGGGTTTGACTTATCAGTACACACGCGAAGCGCTCGGGGCACATACCCTGCTACACAAGATATTAGGAAATGAGTGCGTTCATTACTCACAGAACAACTTGTCACCAAGCTGCTTTGAAGCGAGAGGACTCTTTATATTATTGGCTGCATGTCAAAAAGGATCACTCCTGAAAGGCCACCCTGAGTGTACATAGTGTGTACATATGATCCGGGATAAAATGGCGCAAATAATTCAAAGGCCTTCCGCGAGGGAAAAGCCGTCACGAAGCTCGACCTATGGCAGTATCATAGTTCGCTTTTATTTCAAAACTGCCAGCTTACAAGTTAATGCCAACTCGTAATTCCGCCCGACAATGCCCCATCGAATTCTACCATCCCTTGATGAGCAACACAGACGTATGTCCGAATTCCAACGTGCCCAAGTTTCAAACTTCCCATACATTCCCCGCGTCATGTCGTCTCTTTCCTTTCCGCAAAGATAATTTGGTCCAAGTTTTGTAGCATCGCATTTCTTACTGTCTCAAAAAATGGGCCCGCTTTGAGCAGTTCGGATGATCTGAAAGAAAGCGGAACCCACAACCACAAAAACGAAGAAACCCAAAAGTACAGGGCTCACGGGTGGAGCTTCTTCTCGCTTCTGTGAAATTTTATGACAGAAGGAGTAGGAATGGTGAGGGTTCTTCAATGAGTCGCGGGCATCAATACGCAGAGAACGAGCACGAGAGCTATGGGAATAGTAATAAAAAAGGGAAGCAGAAGATATCGTTGCTATCAAAAATCGGCCTAAATAAGCCCACGAAAATGAAGACCTCAGGTGTCGTTATACGGATCATAATTGCGCTCGCCTTCATACGCAAGTTATGGAAAAGATGGAGAAGTAAACATGACTCCTATGACTTCGCCAATGACTTTGATTGAGGACGTACCGCCGCCTTTCCAACAGGGACATTTCCTCGCTTGGTAACATTTTTGTCAAACTTCTCTGAACGAAGACGGGTGGCACGGCTGGTGGCCTGCATAGAGCAATAGAAAGAAATATTGTTGGGGTCAGATGAGGTTGCAGGTCGCGGCGTCGGTTCGCCTTCTTATCCTTGACCTCCACCGCTTTAAAAGAGCAAAAATCGTCTCACTTACCATGTTACAAAATGTGTACAAGGGCGAAGCCTGATCTGGAGCCTGTTGTGTAGCAGCGAGATTTGAGTCCAATGAGATGTACAAGACACTCAGATTGAGCATCATCATTATCGCGCGCATGGGCGTTCGAGTGCACAAGAATGGTATTTTAAAACCCGCGAAGGGCCCGTCAATTCGCACCACACCGACCAAATCCATAAAAATGAAATAAGGAGGCAACTGGACCGGAAGTATGCATTTTTTGTCGTGTAGAGTCGTGTCAATTGAACTCTTTTGAGCAACGCCTGGACGTGAGGGGTGGCTCCGTGTGATTTAAATTTGAAGGAAGGGGACCATGACGTCACGCCCGATCGGATTGGGTTGATCGAAAGATTTATTCAAAGAAAAATTATTCGCAGTGCATGGGATGCGCACGTGATCTGGTCACATTAAATCAAAGGCGCCGAATTTATACTTCTTGATGTTATTCTTCCTGGATTTACTTTACCGCTGCGTCAGTCTGCAGGAACCATCCACCGCTTTGGAAGGACTGCTCTTGGGCAATTTTTTATGAAATGAAACATCACGTAGCGACCAGAAAGGTTGATGGACGTGGACTCGTGAAATGAAAGCAGGATCCATTTCTTTCACCTGAAAACAAATGTCACATATTACAGCTGTTGGAATGTGAAGAAGGGACGATAAGGGGTGACCTCCTCTAGTGCATTATCACGAAATTTCACCATCATATGTCAAGAAGAATCTGCGTCCGATTTTCGGTGACAAGACGGAAAACGATTGATCAAGACTAAAATTGTAATATTTCTTTTCTCACTTTTTTACCTCCTGTTGCGATTCTAATGGAAAGCCTTACATTTTATGACGAGAGACGAGTAATCCCACAACACACGGATGCCAAGCAATGACTTGATCCTCGCCCATTACCAATGTCAACTGAAATTGCGGTATGGCATCAGCCACAATTTGACATGGAGAGCAAAGTTCATCCGGTGGTCTTAGATGATTTGTGACTGGTGTCATCCAACATCACTTTATAAAAATTGTTTTTAATTTCCACTTCACCCTATATTTTTTCCCCAAAAGCCACACACGACATGAACACTTATATTGGTGTATGTTGTTATTAAGGATAGAAATCCTTACGTTTGCGCCACAAAGGATGTCTATTCGAGGGGCGCCTTGCCGGTAGACACGGACACCGTCTTAACAGTCTCCTTTTTCCCTAGAGCGATCATGAATCTGAACAACTTCCTTTTCGTAGACAAAAACAGATACTGCGGCGGTTGATTATAACAGCTTTCAAGCTCAATCTACTGCAAAATTTTAATAGCGTGCTGTTTTCAAAAGACAGCTATACTCATATCCGACCTGGGATTTTGCATGGGGTCGGGCATGCTAGCTTCAAGAAGCTCGATCTTGCTATGGCCCGAGGGCCCAGACAGATTGGGGCTGAACCCACCTGCGTGCACAAAAGAAGAGGCAAGACGATGGAAATGACTAAACAATTTCGTGAAGGCTGTGAAGAATCCCAGTTGTCAAGTCAGGATTGCCTTGCGGACGCGAAGTATTGCTTTTTGGGAGACAATGATCAGCTGCTTTAAGCTTCCTTCGGCGGAATGAGCGGGAAAAGGCAAGGAGCGGGAAGGTGCGTCGCATGATTGCTGTCCGTGCCCCTGATAAAAGATGCGGACGTAAAAATATTACGTCGACGACACATGGTATAAAATTTGCCAGGTATACATCGCAAGTCGCGTGCGCGTCTGTATTGTCTTGGCTTCGAAATTAAAACGTCTTTTGAGGCTCGGGGATCAGGCGGCAGTAGCTTCGACGTTTTTCCGCCTCAGGTTGTTTGAATTCTACTCCCGCCTTCAGATGGCGTGGGCAAAATCAGGCCGCACAATGCTCCGTGTCAAAATGTGGTGCTTCTGAATGCTTGTGAAAGTTCATTATCACATTGATCTCGGGATTCTGAATTGTTACATTCGTATTTGATGCGTCATTTTAAGGCGCCTTCCATCTTGCCTGGATGGAACAGAGCCAGGAGCCAACAAGCAAGCATGTTGAAAGCAACAATGTCTGCAATAGTTATTGACAAAGTGCCGTTTGAATGTCAACATATAATTGAAGATTCCCATGGGTGAAGACGGTGATTCTTAACAACATATATGACGTGTCCCCCTTTCTCATGACGATCACTTCCGTTTCCCTCCCATCTCCCGCGCTCACAGTCAGCCTTCCACCACACCTCTTGTCTTTATTTAAGACATGACTGTTGGAGCGTGCACACCTCCCGACCATATGCATATCGCAAGTGTCGCAGGCAATCTCACCGACAATGAAACATTAGGAGGGGGCTGTCCTGGCACATGCATGGCCCCCGCAAGGCAGACCCGAGAGGTTGTTGAGAGCGACACGCGTAGTTTCAGCACACCATCCTCCGCAACCATGAACAATCAGACAACACCAAGCAATATGACATTAAATACTTATTCCTGTCCTGTAGAAGGTGGTAGTAACGATTACAAAGGAAAGGGCGACTCTGGTGCTGCCAGTGGGAATGAACTTGCCTCTGGCAAAGTCCACGACAAGGCTGCCCCAGAGACGGAAGATGAAGTAATTTGCCTCAATCTCTCCACGCTTCTACCCAAGAAATCGAAACACGGACGGATCGGTGGCTCCCTGTACAGGGCTCTGCGGGATGCAGGGGTCGATGTGGCCGCTTTGGGGATCCCGCGGGGGCGGCCGCCACGCACCAAAGTTGGTCAGAAGCGACCGAAGCGCCCGACGCTGCTGAGTTTCATCAAGTCAGGGGCAGAATTACCGATGGTCCCCGGGGCCCCGCGCTTGCGCATCGTCAACATGGACCTGATGGGAGATGGCGAGCAGATGGTGGAAGTTGAGGAGCCGACAGTGTACGGACAGGGCCTAGGGTTGCGACAGGCAACCAACAAGCAGCGAGTGACGGGCCGGAGGCGTAGGAGCGATGTGGATAAGGAGGACGTGGACGACAAGCGGCTGAGGGGGATGGGAAAAAGGGGAGAGGAGCCCACCGACTTGGCAGCTGACGAGGCAGCTGCGACAGAACTCTTGCTTTTGCTGGGGGAGAACAATGTCTAAAGGCTCAAAAAGTAGCATTTCCGACCCATGATTCGGTGCTAGCGGCGTTGTCATGGCAGGATAAATTGACAGATCGTGGTCTTGAGATTGTAGGAGGAGCGAGCGAGCGCGGCGCCGGGAAAAAAGATGCATATGGGAGCCCCTCGAGTACGCCCGCAGCAGCACAAGCTTGACAGGCTGTGAAAAGCGAAACTCGACTAGGGTACAGATATCGCTGTGGACGAGATGTCCCATGCCGTGTGCCTGCCACCCTAGAGCGAGTTTCTTCACAAGCATACACTGTCCGCTTTAGGATTGAAAGGGTTGCATAGCCCGCCAAAATATAGAGATAGAAGTGTAGCATGCATTTTTGCCTGAACAGGCAGGGGTACGAGTAGGATCACTGCTCCAGCCAAAGAAAAAATCGACCGACATACAAATTATGCACTGGAAGCAAGCATTGAGTCTTTGCTCACACAGGGTGCAATTCTGTGTATATTATGCCGCTCGTTGAACAGCCTCACGCCCCCTTCTTGCCCTCCAACCCCGATTTCGCTTTTGATCCAGCTTCCTCCCTCCTGCCTGTCGCCAATCTCCGTATACTTTTCAAATCCTCAAAAAAATCTTGTTCTGTCCACAATATAGAACCTAGTACTCCTGTAAAAACCATCCCGCCGAACACCACATGCTTCAAAACAGGCTCCACTTCATCTATTGACACCAACGTCTTATCTGAAGCATAGGTCGCAGCAAAGGCGGCCACAAATGACGCGAGCACGACTGGGTGGGGAAACATGTCTGGTTGTTTTTCTCTTGTCGAAAGCATCATGGACGAGACATGCCCCTCCCCTCCGTCCTGCTTCCGCGTCGACACGACGCCGTCGAAGTAGGCCCTTACGAAGTGTATACTGAACAAGATTCGCACCAGCATCCCCGCACAATTTGCCAACACCAACCCGACCGTTCCGTGCCATCGAATGAAAGGGAATGTCAGGCCGGCAAAAACCGCGAACGAAACGGCTGCCAAGGCACCCAAACGTACCACATCCTGTTGTGTGGCCACGGCGTACACAAAGGCCTCCGTCATCCCATTCACTGCGAGAAAGAGCACGTACAGGCAGTACCAGGAGAGGACCTCGCCGCTGCCCTCGGCCCCTACTCCTGCCCCTGTCTCCCACCGCCTCCCGGGGAGGAGAAGTCGGAGGAGGACGCGCGTGTAGTTGAAGCCGAAGCAGGCAAAGACGAGGCCCACGAGGATGACGGTTTTGACCAAGGCGCCGACGAGGACCTTTAGCATGGCCTGCGAAGCGGCAGACTCTCCCGGCTCTGCCCCCCTTCCCCGTCGATGATCAGTAGCCACAGAAGTTTCCGTCTTTTTCTTTTTCTTATCATCGGCTGCTTCGGCCCCGTCCTCCCCCACGACCCCACCATTCCCTGCGGCCAGCCTGGCGAACATGAGCCGCCCGCTCTCTTCTAAGGGTTGGAACAGCAACCTTGCTGCCAAAGAGCCGTAATTCTGCGCCAAGGCATAGAGACCTTGCGAGTAATGCGAGCTGCCAATGGAGAGAACGATTTTGTCGCCTTGGGTGAGCAGGTGCTTGAAGAAAGACTGCCCTGTCAGCGCGAAAGCGAGCGCCAAGTGTGACGGCTCCACCCAAAGTGCGGAGGAGGAAGAAGGGGCTCTAGGGAGCAGGTGGGAGAGGGCAAGGAGGCGTAGTGGCGTTTGGGTGGTTTGACTGGTGGATGTGGTATCCATAGCTGCCTCCTTTGATGCTCCCGGAATTCCTGTTTGACCTCCCCCCTTCAGACTCACGTAGATGAGGTAGCCCCAATAAACGAGGATCAAAACAACAGAGTATCCGACCTGGGCGAAACCGAAGGCTAAAAGCGCTTTTTCAGGTGGTAGCACCCAAACAAGCAGCACAAACGTTATGATCGAGCGGATTAATGTCGCCAGTCCCTCCGAGGCCGATCGAAGCGTTGTTAGGAGACATCCCTGGCAGACTAGATAAGCAGGCTCACTCAGGCTTTCTAAAGAGGCTGCTAGGCAAAACAGAAGCCCAGTTTGCCGTAGTGCATCTGCGTTTTGTCCTTTACCACCGATGTCTTCGTTGTGGGTAGAGGGTAAAAAGGCCAAAGAAAGCAGGGACACCAAAGGTCCCAGTAAGACAGGCACCCAGCTTAAGTTTACGAATTGACGAAATTCACACGTGTCGGACGACAATCCAACAAGAGTGGTTCGACCCAACGTCAACCGGAAACCCTCACGGGAGAGAAAAAGCGCCGTATTCAAGAGCAGGTCAAGAGGCACGGAGGCGAGCCCAAACACAGCGGGATCCACGTGACGGAGCAAAAGTTGATTCAATACAAAATTGACTCCGCGCTGCAAGACCATCACCACCACCAAACCTGTACCTCCTCGCACGGCAGCGCCTACAACCTTTTCGGTGGAAAGAGGTACAGTTGAATAGACTTGGGCGATTGCCTGTCGTCGGCCTCAAAAGTGAGCGATACTTCCTTCCCACTGAACATACTCACCGCCTCATGGGAAGCCCTGCTGCGGCCTGTAGCGTTATCAGCACCATTTCCATCGCTTCTCCGCCTTGAACTCGCCCTCGCCATGCCTAAATTGAGAAGGCGTGTTAATGGGCTGTTGGAATGGGATGTGGTAGGGAGGCTCGGGAGGGGAGCAAGCGAGGGGTCGTATTGCATCACGGCGACCGACGGATAACCTCCTCCCTGCCACAGACAATTCCTTTGCTTCTTTTTTAGTTCCCTTTCGAACAGAATATATGTCAGTATGTACGATTTAACTTGAGATAATTTTAACAAAATTATTTCCTCCATCATTTGGCAAACATTGAGTTGAGGTAATTCAGGCGCTTCTCGAAAAATGCTAATGGGGATAAGACACGCTCCACTATCAAGGGAATTTTGCCCGGATAAACAGTTTTTTGCACATAGTATCCTCCTATCGTCAGTCCAACTTGTAATACAGCATATGGCAGGTGATTTGCCATTGGATTCCACCCATCATGAGCCTGAATCCAAGGATCGCATATCTCAGTGATTGCATCAGTTAACCAGGCAGCGCCCAAAGCAGCGGAGGAAATGCGCAAGCTGACCTTTGGCAGCACAGTATTTACAATGAGAAGACCTTGAATAGCTCCCATGATCTGAAAGGACAACTTTATAAATCGACGAGTCTCTGGCGGAAGGATGCGGGCAAGTTCTTTGGAGTGCCACCGGCTCATCAACGTCGCGCATACACAACTCAAGTTGTTTGCAAGAATACCACCCAAGTCGAAAGCAAGAGACAGTTTGCAGACAGTCATGCTGCTGGAAGACGCGAAACATGCAAGCGCGCCAGTATATAGACCCTTTCCTGCCTCCCGGAGTCTTGTTAAGTCGATGGCTGCTCCCAGGGCCGCGACCGAATCCAGGGCCTGATTAAGGCACCAGGCCTCGTACTCCAAGCGCTTCTTGTCAATTTGCGCCCGCCGTATAATTTCCATCGCCTCCATCCGACTCAGATATCCGTCTTCAAGTTTCTTTTGAGACTCCTTGATGAGAAAGTGAACACTTTTCAGCTCGTAGGAGACGGCCCTAAAGAGCTCGCCAGGTCGCACGACCTTACTGACTTCGCTCTTCACCACCTCGCGGGCGGCACTGTAGCTTCTGAAAAGCTCCTGCACCGCTTTATGGAAAGCAGGCCATCCAGTGACACGCATGGTATGAAAAACGACGGCACACCGCGCGTAATGAGCCCCAAACAGGCACATAGTTCCACCGGCCAAGGCCTTGGCGGCGGTTGAGACAAAGGGCTTGCACTGCCCCCAACATCTGCACACGCATTGCTCGACTTTGTCAAGTGCAAGGTCCTCCTGGGAGAGAATTCCGAACACGGGATTTTTTCGCGTACTAAAGGAGCCCAATTGCTGGATGGTGGTAGAGCTTGAATTGGTAGCGTCGCCTGTGGTATTCGAGAAGCGCTGCCAAACAGTCGAGCGCTCCAAAGCCCTGCCTTCGTGCTCGTGGTGTTTGCCCCATAGATGGAAAGCCAGACGGTGACTAGAAGCTCGACGATAATTTGATGCTGAGTATCTTGCGTCACGGATAAGTAATGAGCGTGGTTTGAGTGTGGCAGCTGTGGGGGAAAGGTGGTGGAACGAGCGGGGGATATGAGTTGTCGCAGGAGGCACTTTATCCCATGAGATAGACTTACCCTGTAATCTTGCGTCACCCCATCGCCCTGCATGACTTTGGAGCCAGTTCGAACCTAAGGCGGCAATAAAGAACCACTCGTACAGCCAGTGCGACCGTCGGGCCATGCGTACTGGGGGGGGGGGGGGCAAACCCTGAAACGGGGTGGAAGGCTATTTTATGACATGAAAGATACGTTGTGCGGGTCAAGAACAGTTCAAAAATAAAACGCGGACCTAATTCACTGCATTTTTTAAAAAAATAATCCATCCGATACATTTCTTTTTCCGATTTGGCCTCCAAAGCAACAAGCGGTCGAGTACTTGCTGTTCGTCCGGTTGAACCGAGCGGACTTGAGTTAGCGATTCATCCCTTCGCGTCTTTTGGGCCAAACATGCACGCGCTTAGGACTCACGAAGCGCATGTGTTCGGTATGCATATCCATCCAAAGACATTGAATTACAGGTCACAGACGAATGGCTAGTTTCAGAGACCAACTTGCTGGGTTTAAGGGCCTGAGGGCGTCCCTGGAGAAGAAGGAACAAAAAGACGCAGCAATGGAGCGCAAGAATGAGGCTGCGAGATTGGCCAGCTTAAGACTTGGGCAGCGTCTTGTTAAAGCGGGTAGGTTTATCCGTAACAGTATTTTGCTAAAACGCAGTGAGGCGAGTGGAGGCTGCATCAAGAAGCGCAGGATGGGGCTTCTCATCCTGATCATTGATAGCCTCCCGTTCGAGCCCCTGTGGCGCGAATGGATGCAACGACAAAATGGAGCGACAGAAGTCAAAGTCTGGATACATGCTAAGCACCCGGACAAAGTGACTTCTCCGTGGGTATTAGAGAAGCTCATACCCAGGTCCTTTTGTCCTGCGTGGGGCTCGGTTGATATTACACGTGCCGAGTTGGAGCTTTTGCGGGTCGCTGTGGAAGATGCATCCGATATACAGCTCTTTCTCTTCGCATCTGAGTCGTGCATCCCCATTCAGCCCCTCGATACCGCCGTAAAATCCCTCTTCCCCGTGGAAACTTCCGGGACGTCCTCAAGACCACAAAGCTGGCTCCATTTTACAGACAAGCCCAATAACGGCTATTCGAACCAACAGCAATTTGAGCCGCTCGTGAAAGCAGGACTTCCGTCTACTTGCATCTGGAAGGCGGATCAATGGGTGGCTTTAACACGACCCCACGCAGAAGCAGTCTTGGCGTTGCCCAAGGCCTTCGGTGAAGACTTGTGGCCGATGTTCAGAGCGGCGTCGGCCTCGGACGAGATGTATTTCCCTACTTGCCTGGCGCTGCTTGGCGAGATAGGTCCAAGCGGACCAAAAGTCGTCACGGAAGACGCGGCATCTTCGTGCTTGGGAAGCGTGGATGGATCGAAGAAAGAAGGAGGGCTTGAGAAAGAGAGCACCCTGACGAAGAGCACTACAGGCACCGGCCTCGGAATAGAGGAGAGCATGCCTCCTAGAGCGGGGGAGGGTGTTGTCAACGCGGGAGGGAAAGAACAGCAGCAGTCCGTGCTCAGACGACGACTGACGTACTGTTGCTGGGGAGATTCGCCGAAAAGCCCCGAGACCTACGAGGGGCTTCCCTCCCACGTCTTGGAGCGAGGGATAAGGGAGGGCAGTCTGTTGGGGAGAAAGTTCAAGGCTGGGACTGTGAAACTCGAGGAGTGGCTGGCGCACATGAGGGCCATGGAGGGGAAGGGAGATGAAGGATTTCATGTGCAGGGGGTGGGGAAGGACAGTGGCAACGCGGGCCAGGACGCGGTGGGACGACAGGCGAAGAAGAGGCGAAGGGAGGAGGGAGGCCCCACAGGTCCGCAGGGGGATGCATGATTGTCTGGGCAGAACGGTCATTAAGAGAGGCTTTGCGTGCAGTCTGGCTTCCTTTCCGATCGTTCGCGGGCACGTCCACGTCGTGTGCGCTCGTTCCTGTCCTTGACCCGCCGCCCAACCCTCAGAATCTCGCCCAGGAGAACATGCCTTTCGGTGGAAAACCAGCCTCTCAACACCGAGGTGAACATGTATTCCTTTTCTTTTTGCGCACCCGTATTGCTCCAGTAGCTCTGCGCAGCACCCCTACCTAAAATACACGGCAAACAAGCCTTGCCAAACCCGGAGTCCCCCCTCTCTCCCCCCCGTCATCCCAAGTGCGCAAGAAGGGGGGGCATCATCTCCTCGATGTTCCGTTGCACCTCCAAGGGGTCCACATGGCCGCAGTCGTCCAGAACCAGCAGCTTCGCCTTGGCCGGCCCTCCCAGCAAATCGATAACGCGCGAGGCGTGCATGAACGGCGTGATGACGTCCCTGTCGCCCCATATCACGAGCACGCTCCCGTCCTCCCTGGTTCTGGCCACGGATTCGTAGGCCCACACAAGGTCGTTCAGAGGGAAATCCCGCAGCGTGGAGAGGAGCGCGGGGAAGAAAGCTGGGTTCACCTGACTCTGCCGGCGCAGTACGCGGCTCATGGCGGCGAAGGTCGGCTGGAAAGCGGGGTCGTCCGGATAGGCATGGCCTTTGCGGGCATACGTCCGGAGCGAAACGGGGCCCAAAATCGGCATGAAGATGTCCCCGAAGAAGGGGAGCTTCCCAAGCTTGGCGGTCCACGGCACGTTGACGGGCAGGCCGGCGGGCGCCAGGAGGGCGAGTCGCCGCACGCGCTCCGGATGCAAGTGCGTGAAATGCACGGCGATGGCCCCCCCCATCGAGGTCCCGAATATATCGATAGGCCCCGGGCCAAGGATTGGCTGGAGGGCAAAAAGCAGCTCCGTCAACTGCCCAGAAAAGAGCTCGACATCGCAGGGGAAGGCGGCGTCGCTGTAGCCGCGGCCGTACAAGTCAAAGGCCAAGACCCGACGGCCTCCTTGAGAGACGAGGGCGTCCGCCACGTCGTTCCAGATGATACAGCCCAAGGAGAAGCCATGGATCAAGACAACGGGGGGAAGGTCTGATGGCGTGGTCGGCTCCCGGAGGACGTAGTGGACGCGGCCTTTGGAGAGGGTGACAAATTGACCGCCGGCTTCCTGGAGGAACTCCTCGCCGACGACAACACGTGGGAAGGAGCGAGGGGGATACCGGGAAAGGGAGACCGTTCCGCTGAGGAGGACGGCCAAGGCGCCCACAAGAAGGGCACAGGTACTAACCAGAGACCCTCGAGCTTGCTGGCCGGGCATCTTCACGGGACTGTCGTCGCTGCCGGGGCTAAAAGTGCCGCCAGTGGGAGCGCCTGTCATCATGGTAGAAGGTAAAAGGGGTGCAGCGGTGAACGTCAAATGATGTTCCGATGGGAGGGAGGGAGACAAGCTCCAGGTTGTGGAGACTGTGACTGCAGGTAGGACGTCAATGACAGAGACGGACAAACGGGGTAATTGCTCGTGCATTCCTCACGTCGATCGATGCTTGCAAGTTTTACGTGCCCAATAGTTGTGCATAGAACCTTTTTACGAGCTCTCGCGAGTTCCAATTACCTCCATGTCTTTTGATATGACTAAATTAAGTGCTTATCCCTCAAGTTCACCACTCCTAGTCACCTCCCAAGTCTCGCATTTAGAGCCTTTTTTACCATTTTTTCATTTAATTATTCTGTCTTGTCTGACAACTGGTTGTTGAAACGAAAAATGAAGACAAGCAAAGCAGCACTTACCCCGTTGTCCGCTGCCCATGTCTTGGTTAAGAAACGTTTTCAGGATACCAGTATTCCAGTGGCAGCGAATTGTTCCTTGCCTGTTTACCTGTGCCCTATTTAAAAAAAAAGAAAATTCAAGAAAAGGTGCTATCAAACCCACATTCCAACCCTAAATCGCCCACCTGGTGCCCTCTTTCCGTGGTTTTGCTCAGATCTCGATGGCCCTGGGTGGGACTCGCCATCTCGCTGCGATCAGTCTCACCTCCCCCCTACTATCCATTTTTTCCGCCCCCAACAGAAAGAGGCATGGACACTGGCCGACCCATCCACGTGCTGCCCATTCGCCTTGCAATCGCTCTAATACATGTCTTCAGCGTTATTTGTGTGCTCTCGTGGCTTTGTTACAGTGTCGATGTCGTGTTGATATATGGCGCGGCGGCAACGTCTTTCAAGTTGCCCTTGTATGTTGAGATGCGATTACGCCTCCCGTCCGTGCTACAGGACCAGGGCACGAAATTCATTCAGGCTGCTTCAAGCGTTTTTTCGCCGTGCGGTCGTAACGTGGGATAAGATGCCTACCGGTTGATGACGCATCAAATGTTTTAGTTCCCAAGCCACGTCTTCCGACCCCTCGCGCACAGTGCATGTGGAATGCTCCGTTTCCCTGCAGATTGAAGTTCTTGCCGCCTGTTCATGTGTTCCCCACGCCCTTGTCATATCCCAGACACAGAAAACGCCAATGGCACCCTCTATGCAGGTGCCAACACCCAAAACGGTCCTCCTCCTTGTCCTTGCCCTCATCCTCATGGCGAATACCCATGTCTTCGCCTTCGTCACCCCGGCCTCCCGCCCCCTGAAGGCCCCAACCAATGCCCTGCGTTTCACATGCTCCCCAGCCATTCCCGTACGCGCGCCTGTGTTCAAACCTAGCCGTATATACAAGCTACGTCCCGCCTGCTCAGCGGCCGTGCCTGCCGCCTCCGACATGCCTGTTTCCCCCATGTCCCCGGCCACCGACTCCTCGTCCGAGGAAGATACGTCCAAGTCCCAGAAGATATTGGAACGACCGTTCAAAGGCATCGTGGAAGACGTCCATCGCAAGGCCCCCCACTACCTGTCCGACTTCAAGGACGGCGCGAACGTGAAGGGGGTGGCGGCTATCTTCTTCCTGTTCTTCGCCTGTTTGGCCCCCGCCGTCGCCTTCGGAGGCCTGATGGGCAAGCTCACGGAGGGAAACATCGGGACCATGGAGATGCTCCTGGCCACCGCCTCCAACGGCATTGCCTACGCGCTTTTCTCCGGGCAGCCCCTCACCATCATCGGCAGCACCGGCCCCGTCTTGGCCTTCACGCTCGTGCTCTACCGGACCGCTCAGAATCTGGCGCTGCCTTTCCTCCCCCTCTATTCCTGGGTGGGCATCTGGACGTCCCTCATCCTCTTCCTCTCCTCTGTCACCAGCCTCTCCAATTTGGTCAACTACTTTACACGCTTCACCGACGAGATCTTCTCCCTCCTCATCTCCCTCATCTTCCTGTACGAAGCAGTCAAGGACCTCTCCTCCTTTTTCATCAACCCCTCCGTTGGCTTCGCCAAGGCCCTCCTCTCCCTCGTCATCGCGGTCACCACCTTCAACACCAGCATCACGCTCGCAGGCCTTCGACGCGGGAAGCTCTTTACCAAGCGCGTCCGCGACGTCATCGCGGATTTTGCCCCCACCATCGGTGTCCTGGCCGGGTGTTTTCTCACCGCCCTTGCCAAAGCCAAGAAGGCCGAGGCACTGCCAACGCTGTTGATTCCCGATTCTTTCTCCACCTCCCTTGGCCGGCCCTGGCTGGTGAATATTTTCGCGTTGCCTATATGGGCCCGGTGGGCAGCTTTCATCCCCGCGCTCATGTCCTCTGTCCTGCTCTTCATGGATCAGAATATCACGGTCCGCTTGGTGAATTCCCCCTCGCACAAGATCAAGAAGGGGTACGGCTTGCACTTGGACATGTTCGTCGTCTCCATCCTGACCTTTATCAATTCCTTGTTTGGTCTCCCGTGGTTGGTGGCCGCCACAGTCAGGTCCTTGAACCACGTCCGGGCGTGTGCGCGCTTTAAGAGCACTGAAGACGGCGAGGTGGTGATCGAGAGCATGCAAGAGAACCGGCTCACGGGCCTTGCCATCCACTCATTGATCGGGGTAGCCATTCTCGGGTTCCGTCCCCTCCTTGGGCAGGTCCCCCTGGCGGTTTTGATGGGACTCTTCCTCTACTTGGGAAAGAGCTCTTTGGCTGGTAATCAAATGTGGGAGCGGTTGAAATTGCTCATTACCGATCCTGCGCAACGTCCGAAAGCGGCGTGGGCGCAAAAGGTACCTTTTAAAGTCAGCGCTGCGTTCACAGGATTGCAGTTTGCCTGTCTTGGAGGGATGTGGGCCCTTAAGTCATCTCCGATTGGTGTCTTATTTCCCTTACTGATCGCTGCGCTTGCCCCCATCCGCGTTGCAATCGAGAAGCTTGGATGGTTCGACAAGAAAGATTTGGAGATCTTAGACTCGGAAGATGACTAAGTTGGCGAATCAATCTGCGCTAAAACATATGAATGCCGGATTATGCTATAATGTGCTGACGATGTGAATTTACGGGAAAACCAAGTGTAAGGGATATGATGAGACAGCGGTTACAAAGGAGATGTGGCTTTAAATGTTGACCAAGAAAGAAATATGCGCCTGGCCGGCTCTTACTGAAGGAACATGAGGAAGGAGATTTTCCAGGAAAAGCCCCTCACCTTTTCCTTGAAGCACTTCACCACAAGAAGTGAATTAAGCTCACAATGTCGCAGCCGGCCCCTGGTTTTCCATTTTTACGCCGCATCGAAAAGAATCGGGTTAAAACGTAACGGCTTGGTGCGGAAATCCCCGAGGAATTAGCAAGACGCCGGAGGTTCCGTTTGGTAGCCATTCCTGTTTTCCGGCTTCGGATTCATGCGAGATTTGGATATCCACTGAACAGTCTGCAGAGTTCTTTGATTGCGCCTTAAACATTCTGGAGAGCTATGCCAAACATATATGAGAGATTGCATTTCATGGCCACTCGGATGATTTGATAAAACACTCGATACCCTTCCCTCCCCGAAATCGCAGAAACCATTAGATGCACCGCATCTAGTAGGCGCCCGACCTCGCCCAGTAGCAAGAAAATCATACATGTTAAAAGCTTTAAACGATGCCGTAACTGCCGGCAGTGTGCATAAGGTCTCCTGCCTGTTGCGTGCCCATCCCTTGCTTGTCTCCACGCGGATGCATGAGGGAGGATGGACTCCGCTGCTCCTCGCTAGTTACTATGACCAACCTGAGGTCGTGGAACTCATCCTCAACCGCGCTGGTGTTGGTGTAGATGACGTCGACCAAGATATTTTTCGTCGAACCTCGTTACACTGGCTTGCTGCGCATGGCCACCCGTTGCTGATTTTGAAGATGGTAAAACAGCACGGGGCCTCTGTTGACATACGCGATGCCGAGCAAAACACGCCCCTGCACCGCGCATGCAAAGCAAATCAAGCCCTGACCGTTGCCATGCTTTTGATGCTGGGTGCTGATCCCTTGGCCCGCACCGAGGAAGGAGACCTTCCATCAGACGTGACTGAGTCGGGCATGACCCGGTCGTGCATGCGCCTCTGGCAAACATCCTGCCTGCGATTGTCGTCTTTTAAACAAGGACGTACTCAGAAAGCCTGCAACGATTATACGACCAAGGGTATCCAGGATGCAAGTGAGAAAAAGGTTGGAGAAAATCCTTTCAATTCCTTCGTTTTGGCTGAGACCAATTGTAGGGAGAAGGAACAGGGATTGTTTCAGTTTCGGTCTGAATCGCTCGGCACCAGATCCACAGAAAGTGTGCTGTCGTGGGAAGATGATAATGCAGGGGGATCAGAAGCTCCTTCGCTGGAAGAGGAGGATGAAGCTTCAACTTTGCTTTCGAGAGCTCAGGTCTTGTCGGATTGGGGCAAGAGGGAAACACCCTTTTGGAAAAGAGGCTTGAGCACGTGAGTAATTACGCACGAAAAGTATAAGAAGGGAAAAGAAAAAGCACCGAAAGCATTGCTGTATGTTACTTTTAAACACGACATGGAGGCAGCAGGTTTACTTCGAGAAGTCACCGTCATTCCTTTGCTTGACCTTGTTTATTTTGCTGTCTCTACAAGCATCAAGATGCCTTGCGATGTGCAGAGTGTGATTGGAGCGGCACTTTCATCTGGGACTGCTTATTGACTTTCCATGTCCTTTCGCGACCCTCACATATTTTCCTACCTGAGGATTGGCTTCCTGCTCTACTTTTAGTCCGGAGCGCCCCCCCCCGGCCCCTTCCCCAGACAAGCCCATCACTGTTTGAATCCTTGCTATGATCCCCGTACAAATGTCGAGTTCGTCCGAATTACCACGTCGACGCCACAATTTCCATGTGACGTTCACGACTTTCCCACTTTTTTCGCGCCCCTCAGTCTCAAGACCGCCATCTTTTCCACTATTCCGCCTCACTTCCCTTTCCCGACAGTCATGCAAGTATCACACTACCGTTGACGGCCTCCACGGAATTGATAAAATGAAATTCCCCTCACCCAACTCCGCCGCTTTCTCCCGTTCCCCTTGGCCGCCTGCGTCTCTCTACACCGGCCCCGGCGACGCCATCGCCAGCCTGACAGGTATGCCCACTTCCTTCAGATGCCTCTTGACTGCATCAATTTCCACCTCCCGCCTGTGGAAAATCCCAGCCGCCAGCGCCGCTTCCACACCGGTCTTATTGAACACCTCCGAGAAGTGTTGGGGCTTACCGGCGCCGCTGCTGGCTATGACAGGGATCGTCACCGCCGCCCGCACTGCCCGGACGAGCACCAAATCGAACCCGCGGCATTGCCCGTCCATATCCACACAGTTCAACAGTATCTCCCCCGCTCCCAATTCTTGACAGGCATGCGCCAGACGTACCGCATCGATGGGCCGTCCCTCCCTCCCTCCTTTGATGGTTGCTTGATACCAGCACCACGTCTCGCCGTTCGGTCCGCTGGACTCCGAGAGTTCCAAAGGCGTGTGGCCCGCCGGGCAGGCCTCGGGCCCCGGGAGATAGACACGACGGGGGTCGATGCTCACCACCACCGCTTGCCTCCCGTACCTGGTCGAGATCTGTTCGATGGCAGACGTGCCCGTTTTTTCCCCGCGTTGTATCATCTCTTCGGCCGCCGTGACCGCGTCGCTTCCTATGCTCACCTTGTCCGCCCCCGCTCGAAAATAACGGGCCGCCACCTCCAAGGCCGACCACGTCCGCCCTCCCTCCTTCCCTCCCTCCCCTTTGCTCGGCTCCCCGTCCCCCCGGATCCCTC
>Ga0102934_1000224_pt1 | contig 35221 bp, 21 predicted proteins | sample SalPonR2_A_D1_MG_FD_78175 | JGI IMG/M metagenome (GOLD analysis project Ga0102934, IMG submission 78175) | Salt pond soil microbial communities from South San Francisco under conditions of wetland restoration - Salt Pond MetaG R2_A_D1_MG | ecosystem: Environmental > Aquatic > Marine > Intertidal... | reverse complement strand
GGGGGAAAGGGGCGGGGGGGGGGGGGGGGGGGGAGGGGGGGGAGGGGGGCGGCCTCGCGGGGGGATCCTGCTCCAGCTCCGAGGCTGCAGTCCAGCTTCACGGCCAGAGGACACGGACTAGAGGGGGAGGCAGGAGCCCGGCCATCCTCCACCACGTGTTCGATCCCAGGCGGTGCTCGAGACGTTTCCAGCGTGGCTTGACAGGCCCCGCCCGCCTGCGTCTTGGGGACTGTGGCAGTCGGGCCGGCGTCGGCTTCCTGTAAGGCAGTTTCGCGCACCGTCCGGAGCCGGGCACGCGCCTGCTTGGCGCGGTTTAGGAGCTGACGGGCCTCGGTCGCCTCCTTGAAGCGGATGTCTTTGGGCACGGTGCCCACCAGCTCGGCCAGTGCCTCCAAATCAATCAACGGCCCCGAGGTGGGTCTTTCCCTCGGAGGCACACCAACGCCTCGCGACGACGCAGGGCCCGGCCCATGTTTCGGCCTCCTCCTCGAGACTAGGCCCGTGCACGCCGCGACGCTCGTGTCCACCCCGCCCGCCGGTTCTACCTGCCTCTTCTCCCCCTCCACTTTTTCTTCTTCCTGGCCCTCCTCCGCCCCGGCGCGTGCACCTTCGTCTCCTTCCAGCCACCCTCCCTGCAAGGCCCTCCATCGCCTCTGCCATCCCTGCGCTGCCCGCAGCTTGTCCTGCAGTACCTCGAGCTCCACGCCCTCCTCCCCTTCCTGCACCAGCGCCTCCACTGCCTCCAGACTTGGGGCCCGCATCGCCAGGCACGCGGCTGCGCGCTCCTTCCACCCCTCCCAGTCCTCCCCTTTGCCCTCCGGCCGCTTGCCAATCAACCCACTGCAATTCTTCGCCCCGCATCGACAGGCTTGCTTCCCGAACATGCCCGCCAATGTGTCCACCTGGTAGTTGTAAGTCACCTCCTCCCCTGCCCCCAACCGCCGGGCCGCAACCAAAAGGATATGCGCCTCCCCCCCCGCCCTCCACTTCTGCAGCACGCAGTTCGGCGCACAGCTGTGGTTGGCAAAGCGGGCTTCCGAGCCCATGGGCCCCGCGTCCAGGACCAGCTCCCCCTCCAACGCGGCGAAGTAGTAGTCTTGGCCGGCCGACATGGACCGCATTCGGGTCTGTGCCTCCTCCATGGTCACCACCTCCCCCCGGTACTCGATCAAAAGCGTCCCTTTCTCCACCTCTTCCCGCGTCCGGAGCGCCCACCCACGACCCTGGGTGCGGAAGACCTCGGTGGCGGGAAACTTCCCCTGCTGGATGACCATATTCCCGCAATAAAGCTCCCCGTCCCGTAACGACGGGCACCGTCCCACTGGACACTCCATGAAGAGCTGACGGTTCATACAGCTGTGGTCGCATCCTCCCGCATCGGAGCGGCAGGAGCAGAGCGGCACCTCGTCCTCTCTCCCCGCGGTGCGAGGCCGCAGGGAGGGATGGGAGTAGAGATTTTGACGCAGGAGACGGTACTTGGGGGGCGGGTCGCTTTGTACGAGGCGGATCCATTCCTCGGGCAGGTCAAATTCTGCCGGCGGCATTGCGGGGCAAGGGAGTGGTAAAAAGGCGAGTGAGTGGGAGGTGGGGGAGTCCGCGATGCGTGTCTTGGCCCTCCATGTTGCCTTCCCCAGCTTGCCTTGCTTTTTCAGCTGTTGCAAACTTAGTTTTTTTGCCCGTTTCCGCTGTGCAGCGAAGACGGGGTCGTAACGAGACTCTTCAGGCTCCCACCGTTGCGTTGGCTTTCGCATTCGGCCACCACATCGTTGCGCTCGGGCTTCCCTGTCCACGATTTCAGTGCTGCTAGCGACCCGTACGCCTTTTGCATCTAGATGCGTCGAGGAACTTTCCATGGCATCTACCGTACACGTGCGGCTGTCGTCTGTTGTCAGACTACTGATTTCTTCCGTAATAATGTCGAAGCTACCGCTTGTGTCGCCGTGCATAGAAACGGGGGGCTTGTACTATATTAGAGCGTTTCTGCCTCCCTCCATCAAGCCAGGAATACTGATCATGAACAGACGGAGAGACCTGAAGATAAATTCGCAGGGCTACGAAATGTAAATTTAGAATCAATCTTGTACTATGTATACAACAAATCGAAAAAAGGGACATTTAACATCAGAGAAAGACCGTGTTTTTACTCAACTCGGCCTCGATAAAGGAAGCTCGCCGAGAGGGTATGGCGGAGAAGGAGACGCCGCAACCCCTCGGGCGCTTCTCACGCACTAATCCGCTTACCTTTTAGTCACAGTCCTTTCTCAAACCGCGTGGTATTCCTGCGCGTTGTATCAAAGGCTCTGTTTTGCCTTGGCTGCATTCGCATCACCATCCTCTCGGCTTAGCGCCTGCACTCTTACCCGTTGCCCCGGAATCCTCGCGTGGTACCTGCAAGAAACTACTTGCCGTACAACACCACCACTTCAACTCACCCCCTGCTGGTCGAGGATACCAGGCCGCTCGCACAAGTTCACACAAATATCCTCACGCTTTTTTTCATACGTCAGCCAACAGCCGCAGCGTGTTGCGTCCGTGTGAAAGCTGCCGCCGCCCCGCTCCACCGTATCCTCTACGAATCGCCCCTTTCCTTCCTCGCGTTGCCCGCGCGTCTTCCACTTTCTCCTCTCCACCTTTTTCATCAGGCACCACATCACCAGAGTCGTCGCCGCTGCGGCGTCGCCTTCAGTGGTAGCGGCCGCGTTGCCAAAAGCTTCTCGCAGGTCCACGTTTGTCCTCCCCGTGTCACAGGCGCTTGCCTCAGTGCGCACGGAAACGCCTTCGCGGGAATTGCGCAGCCCTTTTACAATGAGCTACCACGGAGGCAACAGAAAAAGGAAGTTTGGTGTCAGCAGCAGGAGCAGGAGTAAAAGCGACGGAAGCGTACGACACAAAAATGCATTCCCTGCCGCGCTCTCACCACTTCCCAAGTACCGCTGGGACAACAGCGTGGATTTCGGGGAGCATGATGTAGACAGCGCGGAGCCCGTCACGGCAGCTGGGCGACAGACGAATAACAAGGGGTGGCGCGGGCAACAAGGAGACGATCCTAACGGAAGTGCGGTGATTAATGCGCTAATTATCCTCAACACTGATTGTGTGGGTGGAAGCCTGTTTCGCAGGTTCTGGGCGCATTCTACCCTGCGGGTATGTGCGGACGGTGGAGGAAACAGGCTTTATGATAGCCTTGGCAAGATGGAGAGGGAAGATTTCGTACCCATGGCTATAAACGGTGATCTGGACTCTCTGCGTGAGGAGGTAGCGGACTGGTACCGGGCCCGAGGCTCCCAGGTCGTGAAAAACGCGGACCAAGACAGCAACGACCTGGAGAAGTGCTTGGAGTTTCTGAAGGGGCAAGAGGCGGCGAACAAGGGTCCTGGGTCGAGCGGGGGAAAGGATGGGGTGGGATTGCGGCCGTGGGAGAGGAAGCAGGTGGCGACGCGGCAAAGCAGTCGCCTGAACGTCTTTGTGCTCGGCGCCCTGGGCCAACGATTCGACCACACCATGGCAAATTGCCACATCCTGTACAGGTATTCGAAGGTGTTTCGGCGCCTGGTTTTGCTGGGGGAGGAAAGCCTCGCCTTCCTCTTGCCGGCGGGGAGGCATTGGATCGTCCCGGACGCGAGGACAGAGAATCCTGTCTGTGGCTTGATTCCCATGGGGCAACCGTGCACGTCCATCCGTACTCGAGGGCTCCGGTGGGAGTTGCGTGGGGAGGCCATGGCGATGGGCAGTTTGGTCAGCACCTCGAACGAACGCGTGATGGTGGATGGGGGGGGAGAGGGGGAAGGCGGGGAGGAGGGAAGGGAAGGAGAGAGAGGGGTGTGGATTGAAAATTCCGATCCGGTCATTTGGACCTCGGGCCTCAAAAAGGAATGGCAGAAAGGAAGTTAAAGCGCCTGGTGGAGGATGAGTAGGACCATGTATATAAAGCAATGAAGCAGAGTCGGAGGCCGGACTAGTTGGGTGTTCCTCTTCTTTTGCTCATCCCCATAACAAGAGCGACGTCATGATCTCGACAAATTTCCCACGTCCTATCAATCGCAAGCTTTCCATGGCCAAAAAGCCCATAGCCCACACTCGCAGGCTGAAATACCAGCGCGTTCTCTGCAACGTCACCATCCCCAACGTCATCCCCCCGGTCGTCACGTCGAAAGCAATGTCCGTCCCTCCCCGCACAGGTGTGCTCAAGACCTGCCGCCCGGCTCCCTCCACCGAGAAATGCAAAGGGTGTCCGTCTTGCGCGGGCAACAGGACCAAGCCTTTCTCCTTGTTGAATAGACGGGTACGGAGAGGGCCCCAGAGGGCGCGCATCCGCAGCCGGGAGTCTTCCACGTACACTTGAACTTCGCCGCCCAAGGTCCACATAACCCGGGCTGAGAATTCTTTCCAGGGGAGTTGATAGACCCCGACCACCTGCGGCCACAGGACCGCCGCCTCGAAGCCCGGAGCCCGCATTCCAAATGCCTGTCTCCAGGGCCGGGCGTGCGAGCTCGAGCGAAGCTGGCACGGTGCAGGTTCCTCTCGGGTCGATATTGGTTGCGCCACGACAGGCACGTCCTCCTGCTGATCAGTCACGCCAAATTCTCTCTTACGCTGCTCCGTACGACTCGAGCCCTCTTGTGGAAGTTCCTTCCCAGCTCCATCCCCTCGCGTCTCGCACCATACAGAACCCGCCCTGGCGTCCGAGGCCTGCCGCGAAACCTCCTGGAACGCCATGGCTGCCACCCGGGAGAGCTCGTAGGAATCGCTTCCAGCATTGCACAAGACCCCTGCCCCTACCCCACGGTGTCGAGAGAAGATTAACGCGGTCTGGTATCCTGCGAACGACATGCCCTGACCGCACGTGACGTAGGCCACCTCCCGGTCCACAGGATCGAACGACTCATCCACTGCAAAACTCAGGGCTTGTGCGGGTAAAAATGCATCCTTTTGGTAGGAAGGACGAAGGAGCTCGTCCAGCATAGTCTCGGAAAGCGCGCCGTTCGCGGATTGGGCGGGGTCCACCAAGGCCTGCAGATATCGGCCCATGTCCTGGGCGCTGGAATAGGACAGCCCCCCCACGCCGGAAGGACGCCCTTGGCCCGGGTCAAAGACACCATGCGCCGGTATGGGCAAGAATCCTTCCTTCTTGGCCCATCGAAATGACGTGGTCAAGTCCCTGCTGTGTCCCTCCGGCACCTGGAGATCCGTGCTCGTCATGCGGAGGGGCTGGAAGACGTTCGCTCTGAGGAGCGACCGAATTCCCGTCCTCGACGATCGGCGGGAGCTATTCGCATCGCAGGCAGCCGCCACTTCCTCGCAAGCAAAGGCCAGGAGCCCGTAGTTGTGGTGGCTCTTGATGTGTTGCCTTCCCGGAATTCCCACCGCCTGGACAGGCAGAGCTGCGGGTCCACAGTAGTAGTCCCGAAGCGCCGCTGCTTCGCTTCTGGGACGTTTTACTCCAATTTCGGGCCACGGCGCGAATTCCTTCATCATGCGCAATATGTCATGGCGGTCGCGGTACTCCCGGATTCCACTGGTGTGGGAGAGGAGGTGTCGCAAAGTAATTGGAGGCGCACCCTTTTCCGGTTGATTTATTCGCAAATTGGGCAAATATGTTGTGATCGGATCATCAAGACTCAATTTTCCTTTCACATGAAGCTGGACGACAAGCAGCGCGACGAAATTCTTCGTCAAGCTTGCTCCGATTGGGAAAATTGTCTCATCATTCACAGGACGCGTGCGTGCGAGCTGTGTCTGGTCCAGATGTGCTACACCGTAATGTCGAAAAAATGGTGAAGGCTGTTCTTTGTCAACCAAAATGATAGTCAGACCTGGAAGCGGGGAACCCTAGTAGTTTGAATGATAAAACACTATAATTAATATATCTAGGCGCGACTTGAGAACGATAATTATTGCAAGACATTACCTTGAGGGCCTTGACGAGACCAGTATCCAGACGCTTTACCGCGGCGGTACATACCATCTGTGATTGTCAGAAACACCCATTGTAACAAAGGAGTTGACAAAGCAACAAATCGACCCCACGTTGGCCCTTGGCTGGAACACCGACAGACATTACAATGAGCAGATCCTTGCTTGGATTCAGCCCAGAAAAATGCAGCGAGCAACTGCATGCTATACCAAGAGGGCCTACCAAGCATGATAAAGAGCAAATTGGCTTCCGAAAGACCCACTCCATCATCGCGTTGACTCGTGGGCGCTATCGTTGGGAGGTTGTTTACGAACATCTTCGCCAAGACCGACCTTGCGCGTGACCGCGATGCACCGAGACATTCGTATGGAATTGTACACGTACCCGTAATCGTCAAGAGCGTGCAGTCTCTCTTGCATGCGCCTATTGTTTGCGACCTTCAAGAAAATGTGGTTTTGGATTGAAGGAGGACGGACAACTTTTTTTATTGTCCCTGTCCGATTTCGACTTCGGAAACTCGTTCACGTGCAGCTCAAAACCGTTACTGTTGACTTTCTGACAAGCAACTGGGTATGACAAGGAAAAATTCTCCAAGTTGAAAACCTTTTCAGACAATGTCCTGCGCACTTGAGGCAAATGTCACGGCTCGAGACACTTCTGTCCATATGTGTGCCTTCATTCTTTATGCATCCGTGTGTAAAATGCGTATCGCTGGCGGGCGTCCATGCTGGTTGTTGCAGCAGTTGTTCCATGCACGACATATATCCAACACAGAAACACGTTTACTCGTTCACGTCCATCAAATATCCCGGCGCTCCATGGCTAAGAAAAAAAACACGCGCAAGCGCAACAAAGCAGCCGGGAATGCCTCGACAAAAGATGCAACTCCGACAAGTGGTAAATAATGTTTAAGTGCGTTGCGAAAGCTCAACAGACTTGAACTTACGAGCAAACCCTCAAAAAACAGCAGCAACAAAAGCAGGACCTAAAGAGATCAGTCTAGACTCTACCAAGGACACCGCATCCCAAACCAGCGTCTCAAAGACCGGCTCGAACGATCGTACCAAACCTACCGGCTTGGACGTGAACTGGTCTATCCTCTCCCAAGACGAGCAAGCTTTAGCGGAAATCTTGTTGAAGGCCGGGCAAGCCCACCTCTTCGATGAATGGGACGCCCCAGGGACAAATGATGAGCTCAAGCACGCTTTTTTCGCGCATGTAGAACGATTGCATCGGACATACCCTTTTCCTGGTGGCCTGCTCGCTTACATCGAACGTGCCCGGCGCCTGTTGGCAGGTTCAGCTGCGGGAGCGAACTCTTTGGATGACTGGGTGCCGACAGTCCCAGAAGGAGAAGTTTTGAAGCCTGGGTCGGAGGAGTTCTCGAATTGGGAGGCCGTGGGCGAGGCGGAATTGAGCGCGACGGCCTTTGTCCTCGTCGCGGGAGGGTTGGGCGAGCGCCTGGGCTACAGCGGTATCAAGGTGGCCTTGCCTACGGAGATGACGACCGAGACATCGTATTTAGAATTTTATTGCAATTATCTTGTTGCCCTCGGCATGATGAAGGGCAAGGGAAAGGTACCGCCGTTGGCGATCATGGTTTCGGACGACACTCATGACCGTACCCTTGCTGTGCTCCAAGCAAACGATTTCTTTGGCTTTCCGCGGGACCAACTGACACTTATGAAACAGGAGAAGGTTCCTGCGCTTATGGACAATAACGCGCGCATCGCGCGACCGTCCAGAGGGACCAAGGGCGTGGACGATGTCCGGTACGCAATAGATTGCAAGCCTCACGGACATGGAGACGTCCACTCCCTTCTCCACAGCACGGGCTTGGCCCGACGATGGGAAGAGGACGGGTTGAAATGGGTGGTTTTTTTCCAGGATACGAACGCGTTGGCCTTTTTTTCCCTGGCAGCTGCGTTGGCTGTGAGCGCACGTCGGGACTTGGCTGTCAACTCTCTAGCCATCCCGCGCGTCCCCAAACAAGCCATCGGCGCCATCACCCGTCTGACCCGTACATCGGGCACAGAGACGCAGGTGATGATCGTCAATGTCGAATATAATCAGCTCGATCCTCTGCTTCGAGCTGCCGGGAGTGGAGAAGGGGACACGGCGGACCCTGCGACAGGCCATAGCCCCTACCCGGGCAACATCAACCAGCTCATCTTTGCCCTCACTCCCTATGTGGCGACCTTGGAGAAGACACACGGCGTCATGGCCGAGTTTGTCAACCCCAAGTACGCGGACGGGGCTCGCACCGTTTTCAAAAAACCGACCCGCTTGGAGTGCATGATGCAAGATTTCCCAAAGGTCCTGGGGCCGGAGGCTAAGGTCGGGTTTACCTCCCTGCCCGCCTGGTTCTCTTTTTCACCCGTCAAGAACAACATAGCCGACGCGGCCAAGGCATTGGAAAGCGGAACTCCTCCCGGAGGTGCAGCCACGGGTGAAGCAGATCAGTACTTTGCTTATGCAGAGCAGCTGCGACTCCTGGGGTGTCGCGTCATGCAGGCTCCTACAGAGAGCTACGCGGGTGTATCTGTGAGCCTAGGTCCGCGGGTAGTGATTGCTCCCTCAATTGCCCTTACCTACCATGACCTTCGCGCCATTTTCGTCCATCCTGAAAAAGTGAGCATCGACGCAGCGGCCACATTGGTCATCCGTGGTCCGGGGAAGGTGGAGGTGGACTCAATCACGTTGGAGGGAGCATTGATTCTTTCGGTTGGCCAAGGAACCACGGTCGTGCTGAAGGATTTGACACTGAAAAACAAAGGCCATCTTGTCAGGCCGCTGACTGGGAAGGAGGAGTCGGACGAGGTCTCCCGCATGCGGGGGTATCGGCTGGTAAAGATGGAGGAGCTTCGCATCCAAGCTCCCCCCAACGCTGGTCGCTTGTTTCTGACAGCACAGGGAACGCTGACGCATGAAAAAGATCTGTCAGCTAAAGGCTCCGCAGCCACACAATCCTACGCAGCAACAACGGCGGCGACTCCGGCGGCCGCCCTGACCGAGGCACGTGACGGCCAAAAGGATCCGGCCTCTCAGGACCCTTCCCACGCGGCGGACGCAACGCAAGGAAGCGGCGAAGGCAATGAAGCTAAAGAGGCGCCATCAGGCAGCCAGACTTTCTTCTCGCGAATATTTAGCTGTTTTCGAAAATAAAAAGGCAGGCATGAGAGTTCCGGTGTTCGGAAGGTGTCCTGAAGTGATTTTTTGACACCATTATGAAAAAGAGTCAGGCACTTCTCCCGCGCACATAAGGGTCTGATCCACGAAAAAATACACCTATTCTCACCGCGCAATGTTAATGATGGCCTTAATCCATGAGCTTGCACAAATGGCAAGGAAAAGACCCGACTTAATACCCCCCATGGCCTTGGTTGTTTCGTGACGTCACAGAGCACTTGCGTGCTTTTTTCCCGCCCACGGTTTTTTTGTTCCTTGTTTTGTGTCGGCTTTCCATGCTTCATGCCTTCAACACCTCACGAACCGCTTCCAATTCTTGCTCATCAAACGCAATAGACTCACTGGAAAGAGAACCTTCGCTGGAACGTGCCCATGGCTGATTTTGTTGCAGTGGTGCGTTCCCTCCTCAGTGCTGACAACACAGTGCGCAATCAGGCGGAAGCCTGCTATAATGATTTAGTGCAGCAGAGTCCGGGGGATGTTGCCACACGCCTCCTTGACATTCTCGCTCGCCATCGTGACCCTAACGATGCCGCCTTACGGTGAGTTTTTCTTCTTTTCACAACAGAAATACTCGGAAGGAAGCGAAGTTTGCTATGTCTTCCTGTTCCCGCCCTCCAACACTCATGCAATTTCTCCCCTGACTCAAAATGCACACCATACTCGTGATGGTTTAACCACATAGTACTATAACTGTCGTTCTGGTGGGGCGCATCGTGGACGTCCGTTTGGAGACGTGGCAGAACATGGATCCTTCCGCGAAAACTGCTGTGCGTCAAGGGCTTTGGCATAATTTTACGCTTGAAAGCGACCCGGAACTAGTACGAAAACTGTCGCACGCCGTGGCGCGTGCCTCAGAAGGCTGGGTAGACCTGGTTGCAGCATCTCTTGCATTGCTGGGTGGCACGAACGACGAAGCGCGCCAAGTGGGCGTCTTCTTCCTTTTGGAGCAAATGAGTGAGTACAGCGACGAGTTGAGAAGCGACCCTGCACGACTGCTTCCAGTTTTCCAAGCCGCCTTGGGTGAGGGCGTGCCTTTGAATGTGCAATGTGCAGCGCTGAAGGCGTTGTTTTCCCTTTTGGCCAGTATAGAAACCCTGGCCTCGGTGGCTCGGGGGGGAGTGAATAGTTCTAAGGGCGGAAAGGGGTCTTCGGTGGAGGGTCTGCTCCCCTTGTCTGGATGTGCCATTGGCTCGGTGGCCCGCCTTTTGGAGGCATACAGTCAGAGCCGCTTGCCTGCGAGTGAGGTGCAAAAGGTCTTGGAGTTGCTTGCGGACACGCTGGAGGTGGCGTCTAAATTTTTCGCGGGGCGTCTGGGGAATTTGTTGCAGCTGATGATGGCATTGGGGTCGCGCGAGCCAGTCACAGGAGAAAAGAGATGGGATGGGGGGGACGAGGAGGAAGAACGCGTCGCACTTCTGAACCTGAAGAGCGCGGCCTTGGAGGTGTTGCTGACGTGCTGTAAAGAAAGCCCAGGTTCCGTGCGAAAAGTGCCGGATTTCCCACAAGCCTTCTTGACCCTTTGCATGACCCTCTGTGCTTCTGCCTCTATCCACGGCGACGTCGAGGCTTGGGGCAAAAAGATGGATTTCGAACCCGAGGGAGAGGCGCCCGAAGGGGAGAGCGGAGATGGCGCAGGCGGCTCGGAGAAGGACACCCACAGCACTGTCAGCTCCACGGCCGCCGCAGCTATCTACCGCCTCATGGCGACCCTCGGCGGGAAGACGATGCTTCCCATCGCAATGACGCTCGTCCCTGAATGGCTGGGGGCGGTCGGTCCGGAGCAGTGGGCCCAACGCCGGGTATCTTTGTTGGTGGTGGAGGCATTGGTTGACTATTGCCCCAAAGTGATCAAACCATCCTTCGACCAGATGCTGAAAACGGCAGTCGACTTTACCGCCGACGCCCACCCTCGCGTGAGTGCCGAGGCCTGCCATCTGATCAACATTTTGTGCGCGAAATTTCCCGAACTGGTTCCGCAAGGCAGGCATTTGCAACTGGCCCTGCCGGCTCTCCACGCCGTCATTGGGGATTCCGCCCGTTTCCTCCGCCTCCGTGGCATCGCGGTAAGGACACTCGCCGTCATCCTCGCCGCCTGCGAAGATCGACTTCCGGCTTCTGCCTTGGCACCGTACATGGACCCGCTTCTGGGCGCGCTCATTTCCTGCCTGCAGGGTGGCATGCCTCCCGAGCTCCAGGAAGCGGCTTTGGACGCGGTTGCGGGGATTGCCACGGTTGCCCAAGAAGGCTTCGTGGCCCATTATCAAGGTGTGATGAACGGATTGAAAGGAATTTTGTCGGCCACCACCACCGCTTCCACGGGCCACGCGGGAAATTTGCGGGACAAGGCTGTCGAATGTGTGGGCACCTTGGGCAGCGCCGTCGGGAGGAAAAGGACAACGGACGGGGCAACTTTCGCGACGGACGCCGCGGAGGTCATGGATTTGCTCGTCACGCAATTGAATGGCGCCGAGCCTGGACAAATCTCGTTTGAACGTCTGGGTCCAGCCACAGGGGTGGTTTGCGCGGCCCTGGGCGAGTTGTTCCTGCCGTTTATCCCCGCGCTTGTGCCCTTGCTGGCCCATACGACCCAGCTGCACTTGGGTTTCTCAGTGCAGGATGTGGGGGAGGACGAGGTCGAGGGTGTCACTGCCGAGGCGGACGGAAAAGTGGAGAGCGTCGTAGACATGAAGGGGCTGGGCGGGAAGAAACGCATCACCGTGAACACGTATGCCTTGCAGGAAGTAGAAGCGGCCTTGAATACCTTGGACAAGTATGCGCGCGTGTTGGGTGCAAGTTTTGTCGACCCTGCGGAGAATCTTTTGCCCCTTCTCAAGCCTTTGATCAAATGCCCACACTCGGAAGTCCGCACGTCCGCCGCTCTCTGTGCAGCATCTGCCTTCGATTGCATCGTCGAGGCGGTCAAAGCCGGGCAACGGGTGGGAGCAGTGGCAGCACAGCCACTGCTCATGCAGATTCTTCCCCTTTTTGTCGACCAGCTGGAGAAGGAGTCTCAACCTGAGGCCCGTCAATACGTGGCGCAAGCCATGCGTGACGTCCTTCGAGCCTGCGCGGAGAGTGGGGGTGTGGTGCAGGAGTCAGGGGCCTTGGCGTTGCCTGTCACGAAATTGACCCCTGCGGAGAGCGCAGCTTTGGCGGTGAAAGTGAGGGAGAGCATGCTGCAATCGCTGATCCGTCGTTCAGAAATCGAGCAGCGATTTGCCAACGACGATGAAATGGAAGAGGACGATTATGAAGCACTTCTGGAGGCGGTAGGGGAGGAAGCGGGGTTAATGAGCGAGCTGACCGATTGCATGGGATACCTGATCAAGTCCGAGCGCGAGGCATTTGTTCCAACTTTCGACGCGCACGTCATGCCTCTTTTGCAAGCTTTACTGACACCCCCAGGCCCAGGAAAGAAAAATCCGGCCACGCTCATGACGGTGGCGGTGTGCCTTTTCGATGACATGGTCGAGTACGCCTCCCCTGCCGCGCACAAGTACCTCCCGACGTTCTTCCCTCTCTTGAACGGGGCCTTGGAGCGCGCCATGCCCAAGAAAGGCGCAGGGCAGAGAGGTGGAAACCGGGAGGAGGACGTGGAGGATGAAGAGGAAGACCTGGCTACCTTGCGACAGGCCTGTGTGTACGGTATCACACAAATCTGCAAGCACGCCCCTGATGCCTTGGACCAGGTGATGAAGCCGTACAGCCTCCTGCCGCGCCTTGCCTCCCTCCTCCAGTGGCCCCAACGGAGTGAGGAGCTCCACCGACCCGCCACGGAGAATGTGGTTTCCGCCCTCCTGTCTATTTGTCAAGCCTCTCTCGCTTCCCGCCTCCAGGCGCCCGTGCAATTCTCCACCCTGGAGGGGAAGAGCACTTTGTCCATACCTGAGTTACTCTCCCTGTGCCTGGCCGAGCTGCCTCTGACGGAAGACGTCCAAGAAGCCCGCACCGTCCACCGGCAGCTTGTGGATATGCTCGAGCATACCCAAGCTTTCGCAGCATTGACCAACGACAGCCCCCGCACTGCCCTCCTTGTCCAGACCCTGGCGGAGGTTGTGAGCAGAGCCTGTACAGAGAGCGAGAGGGAAGAAGAAGCATCGGCGCTGACAGTGGAGCCTATCATAGCCAAGAAAATGGCCGGGGTGCTGTCGGAAATGCCCGGGAGGGTCTCAGGAGAGGGATGGACGGCCGGATGGGCCCGTGTCCAGGAGACGACCAAGCAGAAATTGCAAGGGATGGTGGGGAGGGTGGCGAATTGAATGATGCACGTGGGAAAACGGAGCACAAGGGTGGGGGTTCCAAGGTTTGTGCTTGTGTCGGGATGGCTTTAAAACATGGGAAAAGACAGGATAAAGAATGTGGAGCAGTCATGCGTCAAATATCACGAGCGGAGCTGGTGGAGGGGTTTAAGCCTTTTTGGCAGTAGGAAAACCGAAGTCGTCACAGAGCCTGCTTGACAAGACACGTGTATCTGCGTTGCAAAGAGGATGCCTGTTGCAGTTCCTATAGTGTGTCCCGATGCCTGAAATCAATTTCAAACGTCGTACTCCGTATCCCTGTCTCCGGATGCCGCCTGAATTGCTTTGCAAGGTTCTTTTATTATTTTAGAAGAAACATGCCATGGCATTACATATCCCATACCCCCAATATCCCGTTAAACCGCTTCGACTACTGTTGCCATAACACGCAGTCCACCTCATGGCGTAGCTTTGACTCTGTCTGAAATTTTTAGCTCGCAATATCTTCATCAAAATTACACCGGACAAACCACTGATTCCGACCTCCTGTCTACGCGCCCCTGCCTCAACGCAGCCCCAATGAGAGACCTCAAGTACGCACGGTAGTTCCGTTCAACACCATAAATGAGGGATTCTTATAGAATCATCGGACAGTTGGGTCAGACCAAGGGGTCTATCGCCAGTCACGAATATCGGCGTTGCGCTTGGAGGGCGTGATGCGGACATCGGGGTGGAACATTATCTTGTTGGAGATGAAGCTTCCGCAGAAGACCAGCGCCCCACCGATAATGCCGATTACAGGCCAGGCTCCTGTAGTGTTGGATAAGCTGGGTGAGAAAGTAACGGCAACACTCTGCCAGGGCGAAGAGCGAGGCGCCAGGAAGAGAGCCACACTCAGACGCGAGAATGAAAAAGACATATTACAAGCTACGGAAAGGCCAATTTCGAGTGAGCAGGAAAATTATTGTGCGCGAAAAAATGTGGGAGACTGGAAAAGAGAGGAAATGTACGGCGATCGTTGAGGCTCAGGCTACGCACCTTTATCTCCCAACCAAGTTGCACTGAAGCTCTTGCCGTACCGCACCCCGGAAGGGACAGAGGTGGAAAGGGTGCGTAGCTGCTGCACGCTGTTGTAATTTGTCGGGGGGTGCATGCATTGAAAAAGTTAATTCATGTTGCTGAGGGAGCAACTGGCCATGGCAGAGCGTGGAAACCTTCTGAGATTCGACCTATATCAAGCATGCCGCTCAGTCGGCCGCGCGTCAAATCTTTGCAGGTCGCTTTCACATCGTCATCCCTGTCGCTCATGCAAGAGCTTGTTCCGGCCGTGCAGTGCCTTTTGTTAAAAGGTGACCGAGCCAGAGGGTTTGGAATGTTCCTGTCCACGTCGACCCCAGCTCGTTCCCGATCCACCCACTCTGGGCAAAACCCTTTTAATTCCCGTCCACTTACCGGGCAAACTGGCGCACGGTGTTAGCAATCATGGTCGAGGAAATGTTGAGGCTGTGAACGAAGTCCGTTGGACGAATAAATGGTAATTTATGAGCAAGAGGAAAGCGAGGGGTACACTTTGTCTTTGCAGGGGACTCAGGGCGAGGGGGCGCGCGAGAGTTGCGAAATGGCGTCGCCGGATACCACAAAAAGAGCTTTTGCGCGCAGTGCCATCGCAAGAACATGGCTTGTTAAAGGTGATAGTCGGATTGCGTGTCTGATTGTTGTTATTTTTTCTTACCACAGTCGGTGACGGCAGCTGGTTGGTACGCGGCTGCGTGCGAATGGGTGGGTAAGGAGGGATCGACGACCTCCTCTACACACAGGCAGGGGAACGCAGCTCCAGAAGGCTTCAACACCGTGATGGCGACAGGGCCGCCAATACAACTCGCGTTCCCGTCACATGCATTTCAGTACACGCCACTCGTGAGGGTACGGTGGCAAAAACGGCGGAGGAGAAGAGTCTGTGTCCATGCGCCCTTTCGGCCTGGATGTTGTCGGACCCTTCCTCTCTTGATCTCCGTCCTTTTCCTTCTGCTATTGTTTGCGCATTGCACCCAAGCCTTCGTGCTGGCTCCACCTGGTGTGGATCGACGGATAGTCGGAGGGAGGAAAAGGCTGGAAGATTGCAGAAGAAGACCGCCATCCTTTGTGGGCACGAGGGAGGGCATATGTGCCTTGGGCAGCGCGCTAGCCGATCGTCAGCAAGCGAGCAGCAACAGCAACGGCAACAGCATCAGCTTCAGCAACAGCAACAACAACAGCAACTTTTCCGCCAGCACCCCGGGCAGGCCGTCCGTGCCTTTGGTTCCGACGCGACTGGTATCCACCAGCTTCCAACCCCCTATCCAGCAGGACATCGCCCCGGGTTCCCCGGGCGTGGCCGAGGCCCGTTTTGTCGCCGAGTGCGACATGCCAACCGACCGAGGCAATTTTAGGATGCGGTCCTACCGATGCGACGGCGATTACGCGGCCCTGGAGCCGGTAGCCTTGACGCATGGGCCGTTGGGAGGGGCGGAGAACGTGTTGGCCCGCGTGCATGACCAATGCCTCACGTCCGAAGTCTTTGGGAGCAAGCGCTGCGATTGCAAAGAGCAGTTGGGAATGGCCTTGGACATGATTAGGGAGGAAGGGGGCGTGGTGATCTATCTCCAGCAGGAGGGGCGCGGGATCGGGCTCGCCAACAAAGTGGCCGCCTACGCCCTCCAAGACGAGGGTCTCGACACGGTGGATGCCAACCGGCACCTGGGTTTCGGCGACGACGAGCGCACCTACGACATCGTGCCTTCCATTCTCCGGGACCTGGGCGTCGAGTCTATCCAGCTCATGACCAACAACCCCCTCAAACTGGAGTGCCTGCTCAAGCTGGGAGTTCGCGTCTCCAAGGTGGTGCCCATCGTCGTCGCCCCCAACGTCTTCAATGAGCGGTGCGTGCCGTTATTTCGCCTTTTTATTCTCATGTTCCTTCATCCTCCCTTTGTCTGAACGGGTGTTTCCGGCACGTTCTCTTCCCTCTCGCGTCTGCCCCACTGTCCCTGTCCACCGGCATTCCTCTCCTCCCCAGTCCCCCCGTGCATGCCCATCCCCCTGCCGACCGTCCAAGGGGACCTTTACCCCATAGAACACACTTCCGAGGCCTGTGCGGCACGTCCCGGTCGCGCCCCCGGGCCCCGTCCACGGCTTCCACTCGGTTGCTCCCAGGGAGCATATCCCTCCCGTCGTCCATTCCGTCAATCCCAGTGTGCAGGAAGACTCACCCTGTCGATCCCCTCTCTCCCCTCCGTCCTTCCTTCCTCCCTCGACCAGGTACCTCATCACCAAAGCAGAGCGCATGGCCCATACCCTCTCCCCCGCCCTCGCCCTACAACGCTCCCTGGTCGTGCCCCCTGCCCCTGCTACCGCCGGCATGCGGGGAGGAGATTCGGGAGAGAAGCAAGAGAAAGCCGATATCTCACGGGAAATCCTCTTGTCGCGGAAGAGGAAAGGGGTTCGGACGTGGAAAGGCGTGCGGCAGCCGGAGGAGGGGGAGGCAACCGGAAGGAAGGAGGTGGGGCCAGGCAGGACGGACGCCGGAGTCTCGTCAGGGGGCAGGGAGGACGCAGGGTTGGGGGAGGTGGAGCATGCCTTGCGGTCCCTGAGGGAAGGGCGTGTCGTCGTCCTTTTGGACAAGACGCCAGGGGCGGCGAGCGGGGCCACGGAGAGGGCCCCAGACGGCGAGAATAGCGGCAGTGACACCCATGGAATAGGCGCCGACCTGGTTGTATTGGCCCATATGGCCTCGAAGGAGACACTTTCCCTCTTCCTGCGGACCATCTCCGGCGTCACCTACTGTCTATTGCCCCCTGCTAGGCTTACGGCGTTGTGGAAAGGCAGTGGAGCGGCTGCTACGGCGGCGGGGTTGGATTTGAAAGACTCTGTGCTCGCGTTGTGGGAGGAGGGCAGGGGGAACGAGGATGGGAGCAGGGGCTCGTCCGCAGCCAGGAAACGGGCGGCAACACTGCGAGCATTGGGAGGTGGAGACGGAGTAGGGGAAAGGGAGGGGGCCGGGGGGGTCAGGGAGTTGTCTTTGAGCGACTTTTCCAGTCCGGGGCATGTCTTCGTCGTTTCCCCAGGGGCGGCCATAGGCACGGCCGAGGATAAGGCAATGCGTGGCTTGGCCAGACCTTCATCTGTGAGCGTGCGAAGGGAGTGGGCCTTGGAAATGGCGCGCTGGATGGAGGAAAAGGCTGACAGTGGGGAATGGAAAAGGGAGGGAGGGACGGCGGGCGTGTCGGTGGGAGTGGCGGAGTTGGTGGACCGCGAGACGGGGGAAGGCATGACTGTGGAGGAGGTGGCGGCATTGGTAGAGGAGCACGGTTTAGCCGTGACATCTGTAGAAAAGGTGGCTCGGTTCGTGCACGAGCGACAACAACAGATAACGACGGAGGGGACTGTCCGTGTTGAGGAGGAAGAGGAGGGGCGGATATAGAGACCTGAAGGCGAGACAGTAAATTATTTTCAGAGTCGTACAGGAAATGGAGAGATGTCGCGGAAAAGTTATGCCAGTAACGTACGCGACACACATACAAACTAAAGATAAAAGCAAAATTGCCCACGCACAGTCTAAATTGAATATTTTGCTGCGAGAGGCTACATGATCAAGTGGAGAGCATCCATTTTTTGAGCCCCATGAGGTTCATTCAAGTCTACTTAAGTTGTCTTTTTTAACTTTTCATTGACATTTTTCGCCTGTTGTCTCCTCTCTGTGTCGATGGCCATTCAATAAAAGCACTGTCCCGGCATTCAAGAGCTGTAGCTACCGGCCCTTGGTGGAGGTGAACATGCGGGGAGCGATGCACATCGACATCAATTCCTGGAAAAGAAGCTTACAGGCGTACGGCATGAAGATCTGAGAAATGCGGTTTTTCTCCTTGCACGAAAGACACATGAAATCCCCCGTCCTCAAATTTGCCTTTGCAATCAGACCACACACATCGCAGACGTGGACACGATAAGGATCGGAATTCAAGAACAACCGATCACGAATGAAAGCGGCCGCTCCGTGCGATATCAAGCAATCTCGCTCCATCTCTCCCATCCGCAAACCACCATCCCTCCCTCGCCCCTCCAGCGGCTGCCTTGTCAACATGGCCACGGGCCCGCGGGCCCGAGAGTGAATCTTGTCGTCGACCAGATGTTTCAAACGTTGGTAGAACGTCGGGCCAATGAAGATCTTGGCCGTCAGCTGTCGTCCCGTCATCCCGCTGTGCAACGTCTCGTTTCCGTGTCGCTGGTACCCCAAGGAATGCAGGACGCGCGCTACATTATCCACTGTCAGGGAAGTATTAAAAGCCGTGCCATCCCCCTCCGAGCCGGCCAGAGAAGACACCTTCCCCGTCAGACACTCAACGAGCTGCCCGATTGTCATGCGCGAGGGAATGGCGTGGGGATTCACAATGATGTCCGGCGTGATACCCTGCTGGGTAAATGGCATGTCCTCCTGCCGATACGTCATCCCAATGGTGCCCTTTTGTCCATGCCGAGAGGAAAATTTGTCGCCAATTTGAGGAATGCGCACGTTCCGGATACGAACTTTGACAAATTTGAAGCCTTTTTCGTTCGTGGTCAACACGACCCTGTCCACGATGCCACTCTCCTGCGTCCTCATGCTCGTGCTCCCGTCTTTCTTGCTCAGCCGATTGACGGTCCCGTCCGCGCCCGACGACATGATAGGACTGGTCTTTCCGATCAAGATATCCCCTCCATTCACTCGCACTCCAGGAGGACAAAGCCCATCCTCATCGAGGCCCTCGTACGACCCGAAGCGCATCCCTTCGGTGGTATCCCGCGTGGGGATTTCGAAGGTCTCGGAGGAGAGAAGGGAGCCACCAGCCCCGCGACCCTTCTCTTCGTCTTGGTAACACCGGTAGAAGGAAGAGCGGAAGAAGCCTCGGTCGATGGCGGATTGGTTCATGATCAGAGAGTCCTCTTGATTGTAGCTAAAGGGGTAAGAGATGAAAGGAAGGCCATTTGAGTGCATCATTTCCATCCACGAGAGAAAGATTTCAAGGGGAGCGACGCTTCTAGTCGCGAGTAATAAATCCCACATAACAACCCTTTCCCATTTCTCTACTTTATTACCACTCCCATCTCACCCAGAGTAGATCATGATCGCCACTACTGCATTCGTGCCCGAAGGCAACTCGCGAAATTTCAAGTACTCCATCGCCTTGGTCGTCACCAACGGGCGTTGGGGGTAGTGCAGAACATGGGCCATGGTATCCATGCGGTTTTGGTACGCAGACGTGTACACCCCCATGGCTTGTTTTCCCATGGCCGACTGGTACGTGTTCCGGGGGCTCTGGTTGTGGTCTGGGAAAGGAATGACGGACGCAACCACCCCCAGAATCATGGAAGGGTGGATCTCGCAGTGCGTGTACGTCCGAGGAGAGCCTTCCAAGGTCAAGTCTCCCGGGTCCATGGCCACCATGCAAGTCTCTTCTTCCTCCGTGTCAATGTATTCGACCAGACCATCTTGCAGCAAGTTCGTGAAGGTATAGTCCTTCATGGGAGCCAGCTGTCTGATGTGCCTCTTCTTGATCTTCAGACGTTTCCCCCCACTTTCCACCACAAACAAAGGGCGTAAGACGCGCCCAGCGTCCGTGTATATCCGCAATTCTTGCTCGGAAATTGCGTTGATAATGGACACGTCGGGTGGAATGTCATTGTTCCGCCTAGTGTCGAGCAAATTCTTCATCAATACCATCGGCTTTCGGTGGATGCCTACCCAGTTTCCGTTGCAAAATATCCGAGTCACAGTCGGCAGGGCGATCTCGCTTGGCAACGTTTCGTCCAGACCTTCCGTGCCGTACTCGGTCAGAACCTCCAAAATGGGGACGGATGGGCTCTCCTTACTGATGTAGGCCATCAGAGCCAAATTCTTGACCAGGCCAACGGCGTGGCCTTCGGGCGTCTCCGCCGGACACACCATGCCCCAATGGGAATTGTGCAGCTGCCGAGGTTTGGCTTGTTTGCCTTCCCTTCCCAGAGGGGTATTCAAACGTCGCAAGTGGGAGAGGGAGGCGGCATACGTGAGCCGGTTCAAGACCTGCGAGACGCCCGCCCGCGTGGCCGTGAGTCGGTCGCCCCAGTTTCCGGTCGCCAAGGAGTACTTCAAGCCGTCGGTGATGATCCTGGACTTGATCGCCTGCGTGATGTTGAAGTTCTTGGCTTCGTTCAGGCAGGACCTAATGTATCGCCGCACATCCTTACAGAGTCGAAGGAACAGCTGATGGAAAAGGCCTCGAATCAAGACGCCCGCCAGATCCAAGCGCTTCTTGCCGTAATGGTCGCGGTCATCCTCCTCCGCCCTCCCCAACGAGCACATGAGCATTTTATGCACCGTGTACCCCAAGAAAAAAGCTTTGCGCGTCTCCACGTTTTCTTCTGTTCCCACGTGTGGCAGCATTTCCTTCTGCAAGATCAACTTGGCGTATTGAATGCGTTTCGCCCGACCGGCGTTCTCAATAGACCCCCGCTTGCCAATGAAATCCAGGGCCAGGTTCCTTTCTTTGATCACCTCTGCTTCTTCCAACGAGGCTCGGAAGCGGTCCAGCATCTCTTCGTCCCGCAGATCGTAGACGATGTGGGATAGGATGTCCTTGTCGGTGACGAAGCCCAGCGCCCGAAAGACGACGACGACGGGTATCTCCTCCCGGATGTGGGCTATGTTGGCGTTGATGCAATTCGCCTTCTGGCGCCCCGGGGCGTAGATTTGCAGGTACATGGTGCTGGTGGACCGACTTCCTTTCACTTGGTTCGATCGGGTCTCGCAGACCCAGGAGTACTTGTGAGGTTGCTTCCGCCTGAAGCAGTACACGTCATTGTTACTCATGCGTTCCTGCGCGATGATCACCTTTTCACTCCCATTGATGATGAAATATCCCCCTTGGTCGTATATACATTCGTTCTGTTCCATGAGCTCCCGGCCCGAGGCCTTGGCCAGGACACAATACCGGGACAAGATCATGAGGGGCATCCGGCCCAGATGCTCCTGCTCGTACTCCCACTCCCTTTGCTCTTCCGTCTCGTTTCCTCGCTCGTCCAGCTGCACCACCCGGACCGTCACATCCGTGTACAAGTTGCAGCCGTACGTGAGGTTGCGGATGCGGGCGTCAGCGGGCCAGAGCAAGTGGGTCTCCCGGTCGGCTTCGGGAAAATTCGGGGAGGACATGTACACTTGCCCGAAAGAAATTTTGTACCGTTTCAGCAGATCCTGTTCTTCTGCCCCAGGACCGTATTGAGGCTCCGACGTGACCACGATATCCCCGGCATCGTCCACGCATTCTTGCAACCCAACCTCCAGGAAGGAGTCGTAGGAATCCAATTGCTGGCGGACCAGACCTTTCTCGTCAAAAAACGCAGAGATAACAACCCATGCGTCATCTTGAGATATCTCTTCCGCCTCGCCTCCCATCCCTAGACTGCCTTCCCCTTCATCACCAGTCGTATCCCCTCCAGCCCCGGACGTGGCGCTAGTCGTCTCGTCCAAGTCGTCAAAATCATCGTCGAAATCATCCATGGCTGAGCGAGCCTCGTGATCACAACCTAACAAAAGACCGGTGGCTAACACGGCCTGAATGCAAGCGCAGGTTCCGTGCTTGTTCTCCTGTTTTTCCTGAGAAGTCGTTAAAAAAATCAAACGTAGAACGGTCAGTAGAAGTCGTCTCAGCAAGTGCGCTGAAGAAGCGAGGAAGAAGGGTGTGCCTCGACTTGCTCGTTGGAGCCAATGGACCGTCAGACGAAAAATACAGAGGAGCAACGGTCACACACGTAGTTGGCAGTCTGTAGATATGTCAGCCAGGGTATACTTGGGTCATTACGCACTACTGTTCACGTAGTACAAACATATACATACGTTGCCCAAATGCTTGTGGCTCCCGCCAGGAGGCCCAACTCTCTTCTACTTGTTGCGATTCAGGCTCGGAAACAACCCATGTAAGGTCTTGGCTCACACGAACACGTGTACAGTGTACATATTATAATTTTATAACCATATTGGGAGAAATGTTTCCTGCGACCGGGAAGGAAGAGGGTGTTTTGATGTCTTGAGGGAAAAGGGAGTCATGCCTGCCCTTAGGACGACGCACTATACGACCTCCCCCCCCCCCTTTGCTGCTTTTTGCGGCGGGCTGTTTACATGTTATTCCTCATCTACCCAAATAGAGATGGGAGGAGATGAAGAATGCTCCGACGAAATTTCTCACGTGCTTTCCCAGGCTGCCAAATTTCCCCCTGGGTGTCTCGAACGGCGTGGGTTTGCCCTCCTATACTGGCAGCATGCCGGGACTGGAAGTCACAGCACGGAGCAGGAGAAGGGGGCATACAGATCGCAAATACACGAGGACGGTCCTATGAAACATCTTAAATGTCCACGCGGGCTTCATCAATACTTATGCGGGCATCCAAATGGACTTTTCATCGTCGGTTTAGGTACGATTCCCTGAAAGCGGAAGAGAGAATTTTCAACTTTGTTGCAATCCCATCCTGAAAACTTCCCTTTCTATAGCTAAGGAGCATATAGCTTTACAAATGTGTGGACAGGGGAAGAATGCTGCCGCGGGAGAGAGTGGTACGGTCAATGTCTCGCGAATTGACTTTTTGCCGAAGGATATCTTTGAGTCCCTAGAAACCGAGGAGGAATCAGACGCGCGAGAGGATACAGCGATCGCGTCGCCGGTAAATGAAACATTAAGCGCGGCTAAATGTGCAAAAGTAACCAGCCGCACTCGTGGAAAAAAACAGAAGGGGGGCTTTCACGTCCGCCGAGACACCCTTTTGGCTCGTGTCGTGCTCAGCAACGGAAGAGTCTTCCCTGTTTTTGGGTACGCATGATGATGCGGGGAGAAAGCTATCGTGTACCTATCCGCTCCACGCAATTGACTTTTAATCTCTGTTCTCTACGATTGTAGGGGCGTTCAAGGCCAGGTGGTTGAACTTAACGATAATTTGAGCACGCATCCAGACTTGCTACAAAGACAGGTAAGAAATCGTTTCAAAGGCATAAGGCAGTGGTAACGTTCCATAAATTTCAATTTTCATGACAAGCGCCGTCCTTTACGAGCGGCGTACTAAAGATTAATACTGTTCGTGCCTGACTGCTAGTAGCTTATCCCCGTGTTTTATCCTTTCTTTTTCTGCTCAACGCTTTACTTAAGCCTGAGCATAAGGGGTACATCGCCATTATTCAGCCTCCCAGATTCTCAAGCGTTGGACCAGATCTTAGTCATCTAATCAATTCTGACACGTACAAGAAAATAGAATCAGAGAACTATCTGAACGGCTCGGATCGGTTGGGGGAAAAAGATGTTCATGCCCAGCATTTAACGTCCAAATATTGTTCATCTGACTAATTTAAAGTTGTAATGGTATTACGAAAATAAAATCAACTCTCTGCTGACAGAACCACAAAGAAAAAAACTCGCTGTCCGTGCCAAAACATCCTTCCGTGACCCGGAAAGGTCTCGCTCTGCGTCATAAGGAGGGCCCCCAAGGCGGTCGCCAAGCCAAGCTTTTCTTCCCGACAGGCGACTTCTTGCCCTGGCTAATTCTTGAACGCGTGCAGGCGTGACCGTCCCACCATGCAACCTCACGTACATCGAAGTATGCAATAGCAGTGCTTTGTTCCTTCGTTGGTTGCGTGTTTGTACGCGCGGGTGTGGAAGATTCTATGGAGAAGTTCACCACATTGCCAGCACCTATGTTTCCCTCTTTCGCGCGCCCTCGGCTTCCCACCCCCGCATGATGCTTTGCGTGAACGCGTACAAAGCTTTAAAACCACGCCATGAAATGAAACCTTAAAGCCTCTAATTATCTTCAAAGGTATTTTGAAAGATATTTGACATGTTTCCCCCCTAAATTATGGTGCTATGCGTCTAGAGTTGTCCGTAGGTTAGCTGCCGTTGCTTCCTCGCGGGACATCCTCACTCACCTCTTCATTATTATCGACCCTGGTCGCAAAAATTGTGTTCAAACCTTCGATTACGTGCTATCATAGCATGAACAAAGATGATATCCATCATTTTTTTCATGCATGGGATAGTTGGGGACGCTTTGGGTCGCATGCAAAGGAATGGGTGCTCCATCATGATGCCTGAGGCACGCTGGCGACGGCGAAAGGCGCCTTTTGTTCTTCACTCCGTATAAGAAGTGCTTAATACGACACTCAGTGGTCATTTCCTTCCCGAAAATACAACTTTGCATAAAATGATAGATTTCCTGGGATCTGGCAGGGTCTTGAGCTTGAAATCGGCAATACATCGCGGGCGACTAGTATTCATAGCGCGGAGGAGGACTGCCGCGAGAGGGCGTCTCTCTCTGTCTGATGTACCGACCACATTGAGGAAAAATTAGAGTGATATTGCCCCTAAATTGCTTCAGGAAGGTGTTGACGAGTAAGGTAAGACATTGGGAAAGTGCCGTCCAGTTATCTGGAAGCTGTTCGATATGTATGTCAAAAAAGGGACCGTCCCTGTCGAAAGTGGCTGCCCGGAACTGTTCACCGACATTTTGCAACCTTCTAGATTCAAATAGCCCTTTTCATCCCCACGCCCCTCCTGTAGAGTTCCAGAAATCATGGTGCGACCGTCGCGTCGAGGGCAGGCCGACATGGCTGGAGGGAGCAGCGGGAATCGGGACACACGACACAAGCGCAGCACGAGTGTGGGAAGCGCCAGCGGTCCTGCGGAGGAGCCCAATCAAGCATCTGCCTCCCGCTCAACGCGCGCCACCCGCGGTACGACGGTTGCGTCCACACCTGTGGCAAGCAGTGGTGGGAAAAGAGGCAAGGACAGCGGGCGACGTCTGCGCGCTGGCGGTACCAGAGGAGGCGGTGGGGGGGACGGGAAGGAGGGACGTCAGACCACAGGCAAAAAGAGGCGGCGTAGAGAGGGGGACAGGGCCAACGGGGAGGCTGCCCTCCAGGACTCACGAAAGAAGCGCAGATTGGACATAGTGCAGTACAAAGAAAGTGTGCTTGCCAAGATTGTCGCAGCCAAGCGCCTCAAAGCGGCGGAGCTAGCCTCGGCGCGGGAGGCGGGGGACGTTTCTGGGGCATCCGTAGCCGGACCACACAAAGCCGTGTCAGCAGGAGGGGGCAGTGGGTCCGCGAGAACGGCCACAAGTGACGAGGCGACGGGTGCGGTTTCTGCAAGCAAGCCCTCTGGGAGCTCTGCCGGCGGAGTTCCGGAGAAAGATGTCGTGCGGACCGCATCCAACGAAACGGCCGGTGGGAGCGACGACGACACCCCGCCCCTCTTCCTTGAGGGTCGAAACTTGGGTACTGCGTCAGGAAAGTCCCAACAGGTCATGGCGAGCACGACAGGTGCTGTTCCTGGCGCCCTTCCTGACTCGGCACTTCCGCCCACCCCCTCGCGCAAATCAGCACCACCGACAACGAATGCCACATCCGCTCCTTTACATGCCCCCGCATCCTCCCCATCGCCGCAACAGCGGCCACACCAACCCGCACAAGCGCCGAAAACCCAGGACTCCCAGGTTCCACTTGCTCCTCCCCCTCCCTCCCCACAGAAGACAAACACCGGCGATGCGGTTTCTCCTACTCGCCCTTCCTTGGCGACGGTGCGACCGCCATCGACGCAGAGCGTAGGCCCTCCTCTCCTTCTGACCATGGCGTCCTTGCCCGTGGGCCAAGCAGTCGTGCCTTCTGCCGTCCAAAACCTCAACCAAGCTGCCATGGCTCACATGATCAGCACGCAGCAACTGGTGCTCCACCCCAACGGGACCCTGGCCGTGGGCCCAGGACTCGCCATTGCGCAACAGCGGTACCTCAAAGCCCAACAGCAGCAAGAAGAAGCGACAGCAGCCAAAGCAAATGCCGCTGCTGCCGTCGCAGTTGGATCCGGAAGACCTTCGGCGGGTGGGCCCCCACAGGGAGGAGCGCCAACCCCCACGTCCGGAGCGCAAAGGAAAGCGGAAGCAACGGCCCAGCCTGAGACGACGAAAGCGGCCATGTCGCCAGGGCAGGCCTCCCCATCCAATTCCCAGTCGGCGGCGCCACCTCCCTCTTCGGGCTCCGCTAAACAGCCAGGCCGTGACCAAACCGGCATTCCTCCGGCCCAAGGCTTGACCCCACGACAACAGCAACAGCAACAGCAGCAGTCACCGCAAAAGCAGCTACAGCCACAACAGCAGCAGATTCAGCAACCACCCCATGTCCCGGCGCCGACATCGCGGTCTGCACCCCAACCAGGGCTACAGCCTCCGCAGCTACCCCCACCGTCACCCCCCGGACAACCCGCGCATCAGCCTCCACCTTTACCACCCCAGGAATCTTCCAAAAAGACCTCACAAGTCAAGAGGGAAGTAGAGGCAGGGTCAACAGCAAAGTCAGCAAGCGAGTCTCAGTCATCAAGTCAACCATCTCCCACTGCCCCTACCGTGAGCCAGCTACCCTCCGCTCCCGCGACGACCAAGCTCCCTCAAGGACATGGCGGACCCATGCATGGCGATGCCAAAGAAGCGACGTTTCCGAACGCTACAGCTTCGAGCGTGGACAGTGGAAACTCCACCGCTCCGACCTTGACTTCACCACCTGGCTCGGTACCAGTCGAGAGCAAGCCATCATCCACCGGCACGACCACGACCCAATCGACCCCTTCAGGGCCACCTTCCCCCCCACCCCCACGTCCAAAGGCTCGAGTAGAACGAGTCAGCTATGTGCCGCCTCCGCGCCCTGCATACGCGAGAGTCTTGGGCGGCATGCACGAGCGACCAGGGCTTCTTTCTAAAGTCGATTCCTATGTGGTCAAAGTTAGCTCTGCGCCTAGTGATGCGGAAATCGAGCCCCTGTTGCTTCGACGGCAGGCGCTACTGCAAGCACTAAAGGGACGCAAAGGAGACAGCGGGGTGGTGGGGAAACCTGCTCTCCTCCCAGCACCGCGACGCAAGACCCATTGGGATTACCTCTTGGAGGAAATGGCGTGGATGGCGACAGATTTTCATGAGGAGCGGAAGTGGAAACAAGCCGCGGCCGGGCTTCTGTCAAGGGCGGCCGCTTCAGAAGCCCGTAGACGTGTGGCAAGGGAGAGGGGAGTCGGCGAGGAGACCAGTCGAATTTGCCATCGTCTCAGCACCGGGGTGATGGGCTTTTGGCGGGCCGCTTCCGCCCAGATACGTTACTACAACGACAGTCGTTCTGTGCTCCAGCAGGAGCAAGAGGCAGCCCTGGCAGCAGAGGCTGGAGATGGCGAGGGGGAGGAGGAGGAGGAGGAGGAGGAGGAGGAGGAGGAAGAGGAGGTTGATAGCATGGAAACGAACGAGTCCGAGGCTCAAAAGGCTGCCAAAGCTGCACGCAAAGCAGCCGCGAGAGAGGACAAAGCTGCTGCGAATGAGGTTGCAAACCCTGTGGAGATGACAGAGGCAGAAGTTGTGCGAATGCGAGAAGCGGTCAAGCAATGCGTGAACTCCGCTCAGGAAATTGCGAAATTGGAGCACATGAAAATCAAGGGAGCCTCGCCTGAAGAACCCCAACCGCAGCCTCCTGGAGCAGGCCCACCCCTCCTTCTTCATCAACTCGCGGCCCTTAGCTGGCTGCAGCAACTGGGTGAGAAGAAGCTGGGGGCTATTTTGGCGGAGGCACCTGGTATGGGTAAGACTGTGGTGGTCATCCGAGCCATGCAAGCCCTGGCTGACGGGGCAAAGATTGACAAAGACGATGACGGGAAGGCCGCATGTTTGCCACAGTTACTGGTGGTGCCAGCCTGGTCGATCATGCGGTGGCGGGCGGAAATGAAAGTGCATGGGAAAGACCTGTCGGTGATGCTCCTGGAAGAGTGGGGAGCGGCCATGCGGCTTGCTCGGTCCTCATCGGCCGCCAAGCGGGAGAAGATTGACGTGGTGCTTTGCTCGTCCGCGGCTCTGGGCTCCTCAGATGCACAGCGTTTGTCCGAACATGCCTGGAGTAATTTCGTCGTCGACCTGCGGGAACAGTCGTATGTCGACACCGAGACAGGAACTTTTTGTTCGGAGACTGGAATCTCGGCCTCTGCCCCCGGGGACCCGAATACCAGCAAGCATCGTAAGAGCGGCGCGGAGGAGGTGGAGGAAGGAGAGGACGAAGCAGGCAAGGTGGTAAGGCCGTCCGAGGATGCGGCCATGGAAGGCGCAGAGGAGACGAACGACACGAGTACGGATGACGAGAGTCAGGATGGGGAGGATGACAAGGAGCAGGCGGCTCCAGCCGTGACTGAATGGCAACGCGTGGCGAAACTAGCCTCCCAGGTCATGAAAAAAGCAGATCGCTTCGTCTTATTAACCAGGGAAGGTGTCTCGAAGGAGGAAGACGCCTTACCTCTCTCTGCAGCCTGGCTATCTCTTGTCCTCCCTCACATTTTTTCCTCTGCAGCCTCTGTCTTGACCTGGGCCCCCCGGGCTGCGGCATCTCTGGCAAACGAAACGGCGGCTGCCCAAGCAGCGGCTGCTGCGAGCAACGGAACCCAAGCCCCTTCTTCCAAACCCGAACCCCCTGCGCCTTGGGAATACGTGGGACGCATAGTCCGAGGTTTTCAGCTCCAGTGGGTGGGCAACAGGGCGGACATCCTCAAAGAGGAGTCACTTGAGGTGGCAGTGGTGAGCTGTCCCATGCCGTCCTTGCAGGAAAAAGAATATCAACGGATTTTGAGTGCGACGATCGGTTCGGCGGGTGCCCGGGCCTCAGGGACACGCAGCGGCAGAGGAGGCGGCAGTGGCAACAGTATGGCTGTCAAGGGCGGTGGTGATGGAAAAGAGGTAGCGAACCGGCTCCTGGCCATGCGATTCGCTTGCCTTCACGCGGATCTCGCCTATTGGTACCGGGGAGCGAGCGGACGGGAACAAGCCTTGGTCTCGCAGTATCTTCCTCTGGGGGCCTTGTCTGTGTCAGTGCCGGGCTCACAATCAAAAGCGGATGTGGGTCGAAGCATTAAGGGTGATCCTTCTTCGCGAAGTCTCAGCAACGGAGAGGCCGGCGTGCACAGTGCGTGGGACGATGTGGGACTCTTCTCGCAGCATAATTCCGTGCTAAATTGCACCGAAAAATCAGGAAAACTTGCCATGCTGTTGAAGCTGCTTCGGCAATTTGATGGGCAAGGCAAGAAAGTCGTCCTCTTGGCCGGCCTGCCCCAAAGCTCGGTACTTGTTCACACCTACTTGACGGCGGCGGACGTGCCGCACGAGTATTTCCCCCTGTCGGAGGTTTCGTCACCGGCCTCTTTGTCTGGTATCCCGTTCTGGCTCCGTACGCAATTGACCATCGCGAGGTTCAACCTGTCCACTACTACGTTGCAAGCCACCACGCGCGTCCTGGTCGCGCCGATCCAGACGTGTGTGGAGCAAGGGGGTCTCGTCCCGTCTGCTGCCGACGTTGTCATCGTCATGGACGACGAGTGGAGCACGGGGCGCCGGCAGAAATCGAGGCAGTTGGTGGAACGGATTGCCATGCGCGCGAAACCCCTGAAAGTCTTTCGACTGGTCACACAGGGAACGCTTGAAGAGGAGCTTTGGCCGAATAGCCTTCCTTCTAGCACTACTTCTTCGATCTCTGGAGGCTTCGCAGGCACGTTAACGCGTACTCCTGAGCACTTACGCTTGCTGCAGGGCTTGCGGCTTTCGGACGTGGAGCTCGGGATGGGGAAGGAAGCAGAGGAACTGTTCGGGGCCCGGGAGCGACATCTCTTCACCGATCAGGAGAGCCAGACAGAGGCGATTAAGGGAGATGTGAAGGAGAACTGGGCACGGGGAAGTACGGAGGGGAAAGGAGACATGGCGCGGGGTGTTATGGGGGAGCTAAGCAAGGAGTGTTTCACAGGGAAGTCTGTGGGGGCGTACGGGAAACGCCTTCTCCACCGCGTAGCAGCGATGACGGAAGGTGAACAGAGCGGGCCTGCCCCTCGTGGAGCCTCGCCCACAGAAGGATTGAGCCTTATGATGATGGAGGAGGCAGGGAACTTTGCAGCTTCACACGGTGTCATCCACGATGCCATGCGCACGCTAGTCTTTGAAGTCTCGGCGGGCGCGAGTAACGCCCAAACCCTGCTGGGGCACTACACAGCCATGCGTGCCCTTGGAGTTGAGATGGACATGGCTATTGCAGCGCCGCCCATTCCGCCCTCGGACCCGACTCTTACAGAGCTTGTCGAGTTCCCCTCTTGGATGGAAGACCCGGTTGCCTATGATTTGGGCTTGGTGATAAAGTACGTTTCCTTGGTCGAGACTATCTCCGCACAGCAACGCCGGAAGAAACTTATGGAAGCTCGCAGAGCCCTCCCCCCGTCCCATCGTCCCGGCGAGGCCGGAGAGGTGCCTTTGGGTCCAGACGGGCGGCCGTTGGGGGCGCCGGGCGTGGTGCGCATTCCAGGACAGGGTCGTCCACGCATTGAGATGCCCACGGATTGGAGCGCTGAGGAGGATGTGGAGCTGCTGTGGGCGTACGAGACGTACGGGCGGAATCCCTTGGTCATCCCTTTCGTGTTGAACAAGAAGACACCCCCGTATGTAAAGAAACGCTCGTCAAAACAGTGCTTGGACCGTATCGACGCACTTTTGAACCAAGGCGTCCACCAGGCTGGCCCCCGCCTTCCCCGGCCTGTCCACCCGCTCCCTTCCTTCCGAGGCCGGGTTTTGTCCACGCAGGGCCCCAATTTCGACGACTTATGGACGCCACCCATTGCATCCTGGCGCAAGTCTCCTCGACAGCAGCTGCAAGGAGCGTTGGCTGAGCCTGTCCTGCCTGCGGTCGTCTTGGCGGGCCCCGACCACGACGCGTCCCTCCGTCTTTCCCGCTCTTTCTTCGAGCTTTCCAAGGCCCAATCCCGTCTTCGACAAAGCACCCCTCTTCCTGAAAACAGCGACCAGCTGCCCCCTGCCCCAGGACCGGTCACCACCCCGGCGAACATGCCATTGAAGCCGCCGCATTCTGCCCTACACATATTGGAACAGATTCGGAAAGCTGCAGCAGCCTCTGCTGCAGCGGCAGCTTCTGGTCACAGCGTGCCTGGTGGCCCGCGCCCCCCTGGTGGTGTACCGGGGCAGCATTTGCAACAGCAAGTCGCCGGAGCAGGCGGGACGAATGCCCCCTCCCTACCCCCTTCATCAACCGTAAACGTTGCCCTGTTGAACACAAGCCTGGCCCCTGTGGCGGGTTTGAGTGCATTGGGGCCCGGGAGCGGGTTTGGCTTGGGGGAAGGGCGGGGAGCTATAGGAGGGGGTCCTGCGGGGGGACGGCATGTGAAAGGGGGAAGGAAGAGAGGGGAGGTCGGGTATGCCCACCTTTCCACGGGGGGTGTCGGAGGGGGAGGAGGAGGAGCCAGCACGGCCGCGCAAAAATTGAAGGCGCGACGGGTGGGTGCGGTGCCCGGGGGGGGACAGGGGCATCCGCGCGCAGGGATGGGAAGCGTGAGCAACACAACGTTCGCGGGCGGTTCCTCGGTTGGGCATGTCAGTGGGGCATTGATGGGCGGGCAACTGCAGCAGCAAATGCAGGCGCAACAGCAGCCACACCAACAGGCGACGGGGGTGGGCGGAAATATGATGGCGAAAGCGCCGACCGTGACATTGCCAGCGCACGTCATGCAGCAGCAGCAGCAGCAGCAGCACTCACAGCACCCGCAACAGCACCCGCATCAACCACCGCAGCAGCTATCACAAAGCGGGGCGATGACCGGGACCGTGGCTGGAGGAAATAGGCGGGTCCCCAGCGGTCGACCGGGGGCCGGAGGGGGAACGCAAGCAGCCAACCAGGTGTACATGAACCAGCTGATGAACTTGATTCAACGCCGCCCCGACCTCAAGTCGCACATCACGCAGATACTGAGCCGGCAGGATCTCAACGACGGACAGCGGATCGAATACATCGGGGAGATCCTCAAGGCAGCTAACTTGGCCCCCCAGGGTTCTTCGGTTGGTAGCGTCGGAGTCGCCGGAATCGTCCCTGCGCAGCAGCAGCTACAGCAACAACAGCTACAGCAGCAACAAAATCGGCTGCAACAAATGCAACAGCAATCGCAGCAGCAGCCGCAGCAGGTCCCAGCGTCTCTGCAGCAGCAACGACCGGCATCTCAAGCGAACGCAAATCCCGCTGCTCCCCCGCCTGCGCGCTCAGTCCCTCCCCCACCGTCGACGGCACCGTCCTCCACAGCACCCTCGCCACCCCCTGCACCGTCATCTCAGGGTAATTCTTAAGTTAGAGCTAGACATCGAGATCCTAGTTGTTCAGCTCAAGAATATTTTTGAGGGAGAAAGGTAAGGAGGGAGAGAGGGGTGTGTCAACACGCATTAAGAAGCGAGGCATCTAACTGGGGAAGACACATAGATGGCTTTTTACGGTGGAATACGTGTGGATGTTCATGTGTATTATTGACGCAATGCGCAACCCGGATTTGATAGCGACAGGCGTAATTAAATGAAAGCAACAAAACAAAGCGGGCCAGATTTTTGAACGGGCTGGGCACACATTTGACTCAGCAAGGAAATAAGGAGGAAAGAAAAAATTGGAGAAATCGGAAGTCTTCGCGTTGTTCTCTTACTTTTGGTACATTTTCCACTCGAGCGCTGAACTTGGTAGTTTCCCTGACCGAAAGAGCCCCCTATCAATCTGCTCATGGGCAACATGGAAAAGTGCTAATTCTTATGTAATTCTTTATCCCCGATTGAATGGAGGAATGAGAAAGCTTGCCAGTTGCTTATGGCAGATTTCCTTCCTGCCGATTCCCTGCCGCGAAGTTTACGACCTACTGATGCCTTTAAGGGCACAATCGGTTCATGGTTGGCAAAAGCATTAGCATATTTTCCATTTTTTGTACGGAAAAGCAAAGTCCGTGGTCGTGCGCTGAGCTCCAAGTTTTCCTCAGGTTTTCACATGCACGAAAGAAGTAACCTCCCCTGTCCTCTTGCAGGGTTCCGAATGTACCCGCTTCAGGTTTTCTCTGACGGCAGTTGGAACCCGAAGATAAATGCTGGAGACTGACGTTAAATCCTCTTTTTCCGCCTCAATCACAATCTTCATTCGAAACTATCGCTATTGAAACCGAACTAGCTGGCCAATCACATTCATGTCGGATCAGGACGTCAAAGAGGCGGCCGCCGCCGGAGGGAACGCCTCACCAGGAGCAGCAGTCAATGAATCAGGCACGACAACGAAAGAGACAAGGAAAGACCTTCAAGCGACTATGAAAGATCTACGTCCGGGAGAAAAGGCCAAAGAAGCTTTACGGTGGTATGTGCATCTGGAAGAGAAAGGAACGCCTCTGCGCCCCATTTTTAAGTCGGCCCGTGAATCCCTTAACGACGCGGTAGCACGCGTAGATCAGTTTCTTGAAACTGGTAAAGCACACGCTTCTGCCGCAATTCACAATCTAGAGCCAGATATATCATGGATGGGAAAAGAGGTGGGCACGGTAGATGATTTTGCCAGGACACATCGGGAACTCACCGTCGGGGCGATCGGCTTGGCGGTTGCGCTACCGTCTGCGTTAGGAGGAGCACGCAGGGCAGTGATTAATGGAGTGGTCGCCGCGACGGGCGCTGCGGCAATGTTTGCGATGAGTGATTTTTTCGAACGACAAGAGAAAAAGAAGGAGGGTGTACGAAAAGCGGGCGAGGGAAGCAAAGGATAATGGTCATATCGGTGGATGCCCGCGGCAGATAAAGTGTGGTTGAAAGCAAGGAGCCGCACGGAGGAAACGTGACAGGCGTACAGCCTATGCAGATGACGTTGACCGATTTTGTCTGGTCTTTACTACGGCTATATTCTCTTCGTCCCGCGTATCCTGTGCCTGTCCCCAAAGCCTTCATTTTCAATGTTCACTATGGCTGCTGAATGCAGCTGTACGTGTTGCGTGTTGCTGCTGCCGCCACAACATTCTTGCGAAGTCATTGCTTCCTCCAATGCACTACAAGGCAGTAAACCTGAAGGAGCTGCTCCCGGCACTGGTAACCCCGCTTTCATTTCATGATTTCAATCTTCAATTGCTTTACGGCCCCTTCGGCCTCAAGCAGTGAGTTTCCCGGATTTGCCTTCCCACTCTATCTCTTCCGGGCGTGGCCTAGAGCTGCGAGGCGTTCAGGGCCCCCCTGCCCCATCGGGCCTACGCCCGGTCCCCACCCCGACACCTCTACCTTTCCCTCCGAGTCGCACCCACAAACACCGAAAAAAATCGTCACACGCATATCCATACACCCACAGAGAGAGGGAGCTGCGACACGACCCAGGCACGCGGCCCCTGCCGTCGAGGCACACGACGCCCGCGATCCACCGCCCGCGTCCCTCACACCTCTTCCTGCTCCACCCTGCGCTCCCCTCCCCCCTCGCCCCCGCCCTCTTGCCCTCCCTTCCCTCCCTCCTTCGCCCCTCCTTCCCTGCCTCTCTCCGGCGCCGACCCTCCTTCTCGACCACCATCCCCCCCATCCCGAGCTTTCCCCTCCCCCCCCGAGGCCAACGCCTCCCCGCCTCCACCAACGGCCGTCGGGTGGACCGGGGGGTGGGAGGAAGGGGAGGGGGAATCCTGAGCGGGAAGGGAGTGAGGGAGGGAGGGAGGGAAGGCGTACCCGGGATGGGGAAGGAAGTCAACGGGGGGCAAGAGGGGGATCTCCGAGGTTGCGTCGACCAGGGCGGGTCGACCGAGCGTGGTGATAGAAGGGGCCGGCGGGGGCGGGAACGCGTGCTCGCCTGCTTCTGCCTCCTCCTTGGTGCCGCCCTCCTGCGACTCGGCCGCGGTGCCGGAGGGCGAGGCTTCGGCCCCTCCCTCCCCGCCTGTCTTTCCCAGTCCTGCCTCCTCCTCCTCCACTTTGGCACCGACCCGCGCCGTGTCCCCTCCCTCCTCCCCTCCCTCCTTCCCTCCCTCCTTCCCTCCCT
>Ga0102934_1000221_pt1 | contig 35434 bp, 25 predicted proteins | sample SalPonR2_A_D1_MG_FD_78175 | JGI IMG/M metagenome (GOLD analysis project Ga0102934, IMG submission 78175) | Salt pond soil microbial communities from South San Francisco under conditions of wetland restoration - Salt Pond MetaG R2_A_D1_MG | ecosystem: Environmental > Aquatic > Marine > Intertidal... | reverse complement strand
CTCCTCCCCTTGTTCCACTTCTCCCCCTCTGTTATCTTTTTTTTCCTTACTCTTTCTTGCAGAAACAACAATATTTACTTTCTGCGTGTCTTCGACTATTTCCTCCACCTCCTCTAGACGGAAGTGAAGCTTGCCATCGATTGTCTTGGTGGGTAGTCGCTCTTTCACCACCCTGTGCCCAATGCCGCGCGCCGTATTCCATCCTAATGTCGATGCTTTACGCCGCATGGACTTCTGTTCGATGGGCACCTCAACGCCGCCATTGTTGTCCTCAGGGGCGGTATGCGCTCGCTTGCTTTTTCCGGCCGACCCCGCGGGGGTGGGACTCCGAGGATCAGCGTCAAGAAAGCTAGCAGCAAAACTAGAGTGCTCCTCAACGAACGCACGATCTTCCTCGTGTATTTCCATGGTGTCATCTTCGTCATTCTCAATCGGGAGCTGCTCAGGCATGGGAGTGGCACTTCCGGGGCCACCGGGTCCAGGCCCCTTCCGCCTCACTAGACTGCTTTTTTTCGCGGGCACTGCACGTCCCAATCGCCCCTGGTCACGCGATGCTGCTTTTTTCTTCATTGTACAGCTGTGGACGGTGCAAGGGGTGGGAAAGCGCGGGATGAAGCGGGCATAAAGTATCATGTGGAGTTGGCTTTAGGGGGAGGTGGCCTGAGTAGTCCCGCTGAGGCTGAACGGCCCACAGGCACAGGAAGCTTTCCTCCTGAGGGATTACCGCCCGATTTTCGACCACTCTCCTGACCCCATACCCTTCTTTGACCAATCGACGTGTCAATCATGTAGTCATTGACAGGAAGAAGTTCTTCCCAGCCTCGGCAAGCTCAAAATTTTCGGGTTAAGGCGGCCGACGTACTCTACAATATCATTTGCAAGACCTCTCCGGACACGTCCCCACCGCATCCACACTAACACCAAAGTCCACGCGTTTCCCGGAAAAGCTGTAACACATGGAGTTAAATATCGTTGAGATACCGAAGCTCAATGCTACTCGTAGCCAAAACGGAGAAAAGCCTCTCCGCTTCGTAAAGCGGCATCGTTTTAAGGCCAAGCGCGAGCGCCAGGGGGATACTAAAGTGGGTCTGGGCAGCTTGCGCATCAAAGAAGCTCCGTTGGTTGGTCCCGAGCCCACAGCATCAGGCCAAAAACCACGTAGCGTGAAGATAAACAAGCCGCAAGACTTGTCGTCTACAGCTTTGGTTCTTGGCAAAAAACGAAAACTAAGGGGAGACCTGCTGTCCGAGCAGCAGGAACACGAGGTGGACGGTCCCCTCAAGCGGCGGACAATCTCCCACTCGATGCACCCAACATCTCGCACAGACGTCCCGGTGGTTGAAGGTCATGAAGGCAAGGAAATGAAGAGTAGGCTTACAGATTCGGCCTCTACGCCTGTTGCCCTGGGACGTGCGCCGTCCTCGGATTCCTTGGTGAGGGTCTCCGAGAACGAGGAAGGCAAGCGGACTGCGCATTGTCGTCTTGGAATTGTGTCTACGACATCGATGCCGAGGCCGTCAAAACCCTCAAAAGATGAAGATGACAAGACTGCCCCAACCAAAACGCGCCCACCTACAAAGGCCAGCACCAGTCGCGAGGCGATCGATCCCTCTTCACGCGAATCGAGTACGGCCATCGACCTGGGACCTGGGGGTTCAAGATGTGGTTCGCCATTCACACCACTGTGCACAGGATATAGTCGTAAAAACCCTGCACCTGCCTCAGCTGCCCGCCTGGATGAGTTCCACATCAAACCCTCCGAGCTCGACATGGTCACTGCCGCAGTGCCTACCGGCAGAGATAAAGAAGGCGCTACAGCTTCTACCTCCGACCCAGCGTCTGCCAGGAAGAGAAAAATAAGCAAACACATCTTCACAGCCACTCCCTTCTCTGGCCTTGGCCTGCACGAGCACCTAATCCGCGTCTTGGAGGCCCCTCGGGAGCACCACGGCTTGGGACTGCGTGTGGCCACCCGCGTCCAAAGCGCTGCTCTCCCCGCACTGCTTCAATCCGCCCGCCCCAATGCCCTGATCTGCTCTGAAACGGGGTCTGGTAAAACCCTTGCCTACCTGCTTCCTATCCTGCAGCACTTGCAGGCGCTACAGCCACGGCCTTCGAGGGCGGAGGGGACGCGTGCCATCATTGTGGCGCCGACCCGGGAGCTCAGTCACCAGATATACGACGTCTTGTCTCTTCTCGTCCGAGCTTTCATTTGGATCGTTCCAGGGCTGGTGAGTGGTGGAGAGAAGCGCAAATCGGAGAAAGCGCGCCTGCGGAAAGGCGTGACGGTCCTGGTGGGGACACCCGGGCGGTTGTTGGACCACCTGCAGAACAGTCAAGCCTTTCGGCACGAGGCCACGGAGTGGCTGGTGCTGGACGAGGTCGACCGGTTGCTGGATTTGGGATTCGAAGCGCAGGTTCGTGAAATTGTGGAAAAGTTGCGGACGGGCCGAGAGGGGGGAAGCAGTGGGCAAGAGGAAGCCAGGGCTAGAGTACAGGTGCTAGCCGCCTCCGCCACCCTGACGGCCGCCTTGGACAAGTTTGGGTGCGAGCTATTGGGTCAGCATGTGCGGATCGATGCCAAGACTGGAACGGTGGTAGATGTCGATGTCGCCGCGACTCCCGGAGGGGGGGAAATGGGGGCGACAGACGGAGAGGGAGGGGGCCAAGACGGGAGGCCGATAGGTGGGAAAGATGATGCTGTGGAAGGGAGGAAGGGTGAAAATTTACCAGGAGACGCCACGCCTAACGCCACTAGCAGTGAGATGAGCGATCATTTCACGACACCCGTTCAGCTGATACAGCAGTACATGGTTGTCACTTGCAAGCTTCGCCTGCCTGCCCTCATATCCTTCTTGCGTGTGCATGCCAAATCCCATAAAACTGTCATTTTCTGCTCGACCTGTGACTCTGTCGACTTCCACTACGCCCTTTTCGAGACCAGGCTAGAGGGAAACGAAAGAGGGGCAGATAAAATCGGGAAATCCTCACATACGCTGCCGTCGGAGGACGCGGCGGAACAGCCATTGCTGGGCTCGGATATGCCCGTCTACAGGTTGCACGGCAATATTCCCCAAGCTGCGCGCTTGCTCGCATTCAAAACCTTCCGACAGGCACCCCGCGGAGTCCTGTTCTGTACTGATGTGGCGGCTCGAGGTTTGGACTTACCTGCGGTCGATTGGATCGTGCAGTACGATCCTCCCACAGAGACAGCGGAGTACGTGCACCGGGTGGGCCGGACGGCGCGGCGAGGTCGTCAAGGACATTCGATTCTCTTCCTCTTACCTTCTGAGCAGGGTTACTTAAACGTACTTAAAAATCGCGGAATCACTCTCACGCCCTTGTCATTGCAGCAGACGCTGTTTGAGGCCACGCCTGCGCGTTTTAAGGGACGCTTTCGGGCACCTGAGGAGGTCTTCTGCCTGGATATCCAGCAACAATTGGAGAGAGCTGTCGCCACGGCGAAGGAGGAGAGAGGTATGAATGAGAGGAAAAGAAATCCTTCCTCGCCTTTGCTCGCGCTCGGACGCAAGGCGTTCGGCTCTTTTGTTCGGGCCTACGCCACTCACCCGGCTGACTTGAAGCCAATCTTTGCGGTTCGTGCTCTACATCTTGGCCATGTTGCTAAAAGTTTTGCACTAAAGGAGCCTCCTACCTTATTGAAAGTGGGCAAGGAAGTGATGAAAATTTCCAGCCAAAGGCAAAGCGCAAGTGAGCATGACCAAAATGGGAAGAGTAAGCATGGTGGTGACGACTTGCGAGACACTGACAGCGAGACAGTCAGAAAGATGGCGACCAAAAATACGCAAAAAGCTTTTCAGTCACCTCGTAAGCAATCAACAGGTAGCAAGCGCAGGAGTCGCACAGCCTTCAGCTCTGTTAGTGAGTTTAGTGCGGGATAATATCTCCATAGTGAAACGCCGAAGTCAGACGGCTCTGTTGCTACACAGTTAGCACCATTTTCCAAGCCGAAAACATAAATGGGAATCAATACACAGAGTGTAAGTAATGACATCAAAGTACAGTAGAAGAAGTTCGATCTCACTTTTTCAGACAACACGTCAATGTTGTCACCTTGCAGCCGGGAGGTTAGCCTCACCGACCGTTACGCCTTATGGGGTGGTACGTGGTCCCTCACTGAAAGTGCGAGGCACTAAAATTTTAGATCCCAAAAAATGTCGCCGGAGGTCTCTAAGAGTCCTATTTATTTGTAGCCTTGCATTTTTCTGCCAGCATGTTGACAACAGGATGCTCAACCCATGCCTTTAAATCATTTTTTGTGAACTTTACCGAGAATAAATGATTCTTCAACTGTGTCGCGTGCAAGTTCTCCGAGGAGTCGTCAACGACTCGTAGACGACGTCTCGGGAAATATTGGATTCGATTCGTTCTGTCCTCCCCTGTACTGAAGCTGGGAACAATTTACAGAAGGAGTCTTTCAATATGCCGAGAGAAAACTAAACCTACACGTGGCAAGAAAGTAGGAAAGTGAGTTCTTGGCAATTACGCAACGATATTTTCCTTTGATCCAATCAAAATGCATCACCCTATCATCGGCAAGATCCCACGATCAGACTTTTGAAAACCTGGAAGAGTGTCATAGCTTCGAGATGCACATTGATCTGTACAACTTACAAGTGTGTGTATGCATAATTTCGTGCCAATCTTGTGAAACGATGGTACCCGACATTTTATCAAATTTAGGCTGAGTCAAGAAGTCATGGCGTCGTCAAATTGTCCTGGGCCTGCGATCTCTCATGTTGTAAGGATCGGGGACCACGCTAGAGAAAACCAAAATAGCCATTGTAGCGTTCGTAGTGGCCTTACTGAGAGCGGCGACGATCAAGCCAGAAATGACCACAGTAACGGTGTCGACTCCTTTACTCCTCTAAATCGGGAACCCAGCTACTGGAGCATCAGCGACATGACATTCACGCCTCATGTTGAGGAGGAAAGTAAGGCAGTTTTAAGTTGGAAGCACTTGACAGTTCGAAGCAAGCGATCACCCGAAAAGGCCTTGTTGAAAGATCTCTCGGGAAACATAACCGGAGGTTTCTGGAGCTTGATGGGCCCGAGCGGTAGTGGTAAATCCACGCTTGTCAACACCTTGGCATGTCGTTTGACACCTGGGATGTGGTTTGAAGGAGAGATTCGTCTGAATGGGCGCATGTACTGCCTGCATGATCTGAAGTGCATGTCAGGGTACGTAATGCAGGACGATCTCATGAATGGTGCTCTGACTGTATGGGAGACCTTGTTCTATGCAGGCGAGCTCCGGCTACCGCACGATATGACGGTGGAGCATCGGCGAGAAAGGGTCGAAGAGTCGATCGTTGAAATGGGTATTGGCCACGTTCGGGATGTTGTGGTGGGCGACTCATTGCATAAGGGTATCTCGGGTGGAGAACGTAAACGCCTGGCTGTGGCGATGGAATTAATAACACATCCGGTTCTTCTCTTTCTCGACGAGCCCACCAGTGGCCTGGATTCCGTCACGGCGCTCTCTCTTTGTTCGAAGCTGAAGTCATTGGCCGCCTCGGGGCGTACGACCGTCATATGCACCATCCACCAGCCTCAATCCAAGCTCTTCGCGCTCTTCGACAACCTGATCCTCCTCAAGGCGGGAGAAATTGTGTATTTGGGGCCGGCCGGGAAAGCTGTGAGCTTTTTTGAAAAAGCGGGGTTCCCCTGTCCTCCCATGACCAATCCTGCCGACCACTTGATGGACGTCATCACACCCGAGCTTGGGGAGGATGCAGACATCGCCAAGGCAAAAGGAGATCGGCTCAAAAAGTACTTCACACCGAAGGTCGTTGACCTTCACGCGGGATCGGACAGACCCGCCATGCCAATGCGACAGATGATCCCCTGGCCTAAGCAGTTCCACGTTCTCTTCCGCCGGTCCCTCCAAGAGCACAGGCGCAAATGGGTGCAAGTCGCTACTCAGATCCTTAATTCGATTCTTATGAGCATTTTGATAGGCTTTGTCTTCTACAGAATTGGCGACAGCCAGGCCTCGATAAGTGTGCGACAGGCGGTCTTGTTTTTCTGTGTGATCAACCAAGGCATCTTTGCTTCGCTCGAAACGATCAATTCTTTCCCCAGTGAACGTGCTCTGACCTTGCGGGAGCGGGCAGCGGGGACGTACAATGTCTCGGCTTACTTTCTCGCCAAGACGGCAACGGACACGCTTTTTCAGCTCCTCCCACCCGTGGTCTTCAGCGCCATCGTTTATCACCTCGTTGGCTTGCAGGACACTCCCGAGAAGTTTTGGGTCTTTACTGGTTTCATGATCCTCTGCCAGCTCAGTGCCACCTCTTTGGCGACGATGGTGTCGTGCGTAGCGCGAACGACGGACCTGAGTGTGGTCGTGTTGCCGCTCTTCATCGAGATCGGACGTCTCTTCGGCGGGTATTTCCTGCCTCCCGCCCAGCTTCCTTTGTACTTTTCCTGGCTATACGCCCTGTCCTACGTAAAATACACGTACGTGGGCATTGCTCAAAACGAGCTGAGTGGTTTAAAATTCACATGCTTACCGTCAGAGCTTGTCGACGCGGCCTGTCCCATCAGCAGCGGGAAGGAAGTCATCGAACGGCTGGGCCTGGACTTTATAACTCGAGATCAAGCGGCAGGCATCTTAATACTGCTCGTCGTCATCTGCCGTGTGGTTGCCTATTTGGGGTTGCGATTTATCAAGTGGTAGCCTTATGAGGAAATACTCTTGAATGACTCAGGTTGCTCCCCCGAACGAAAGAAAGCCTTCATCGTCGAATGCTGGCATAACATAAGGCACATGCTACAATATGGCCATGTCGTGCTCCTCCACTGGATGGGGCGGATAGAATACACGGGTCCTGGCCTCGCTGAAAAAGGCCTTTGGAAGTACGTGCTTGATGCGGGAGAGGAGGCTTCGGCAGACTACCATCCTACATGAAAAATGGTCGATTTAGGATAATTCATTGGAGAAAGAAGTGTAAACGTAAGGAAAACATGTCAGCCGGACGCATGATGGGCAAATGATTCGTGTGCTCCACCCTCTGGAATCTATTTCTAAGGAGGACATAGATTTGCCTACATCGATCGGCTTTGCACACTGTATTTAGATATGGACAGAATTCAAAGAAAAAAGATTGAGATTGATTGCATGTCTAGAACATGTGATGTACCTGACCAGCAACAAACACGCGTACAGACAGGACCGAAGGGAAAGCAATGATTTCTAGTATCAACTATTAAGCCCACAGGGAGACCAAAATGATGCGTAATGTAAAGTATGAAGCCTGAATTTTTTCCAATAATTTTCTTTTATCAAATTTCGCGCTTGTTGTGGTACATTGGATCACAGACTAGCTTGGACAAGGAAGCCGCTTGGATTCTCACGGTGTCAAGCTGAAGGGCGGCGTATTCCAAGGCAAAGGCGACTTTACTTGGGTCTGTCTCGTGTCTAGCTGCCTCAAACTCCTCTCGTAGCTTATCGCGAACAAATTTCTTCCGACATATCGTAGGCATACCCCGGGAGGCTCTCCAGATCGCGCGATATAGCTGCAAGGCCTGTCCTCCTGATGCGATCGTGCTCAAGCGACGAAATGCGCTGAGGCCCCCGACATTCATGAAGTATTGATGTCAGTTCTTGTACACCTTTGCACTATAGCTATCCCTCAGTCGCAAGAAAAGTCTGCCGAAAAATTGACTTGCAAAAAGTCCCGAGAAGCAACTCGAGTGGATTACTTTTTCTTGACCTCCTACCCTTTTTCCAATGAAGGGTAAGCAGCTTCTTTACGTGCTTTAATGGGCTGCTGCTCGACAGGCTAGAGTGCTTTTGCAACACCTGCTTCCGGATCCGTGCAATCTACGCCTGCTATGTCAAGTAATGAAGTGAAGGTGGTGTTCGCATTGGGTAGTGCCTGAAATCGACACTGCCCCTCCTCGTGCTGTACGTTCGCCAAGAAATCGCCCGCCTTGCCCTGTTCCATGACAACTCACCACAATATTCATACACGTTACTCAGTTTCCCTCGATACAGCATGTCCACAAGCACGTTCGCGCAGTTGTGTGCGCGGTCGGAGGCATTTTTCTCTTCCGTAGTGTCATCACTCAAACTCATACCAGAAGCGGCGCGCGCGACCTCTGCTGCCACTCGCACGTCCCGTCCCTCCCCCGCTACAAGCAGTCCTTGCACGGTAGATGAGCGGAGGTATTTGTACGTGCTTCCGGTTCTCTTTTTTGAATACTTGGCGCTCAGTCTCAGCCGTGCCTTGTTGCCAGGCCTGATGAATTCCGCTTTTGGAAACTACACGTACCATGTCTTGGGCATAGTTGAGACGGCGAAAGGCATCCTGGCATTTATGGCATGCCCCTTGTTTGGGAAGCTCAGCGACGTCGTAGGACGACGGACTGGGCTTTTTATTACTGTACTAGGTACAACCCTGCCCATTTCTAGCTTGGCCCTGACGCAGAGCATGTGGATTTACGCTGTGGCTCAGGGCTTGTCAGGCGTCTTTGCTTCCACGTTCACTATCACGTTTGCCTACATCGCGGACCTGGTGCACAAGGAGCGACGATCGTCCGCGTACGGCCTAGCACTCGCCACCTTCGGGCTCTCGTATTGTCTTGGGCCCATCCTTGGGGGGTTCCTGGCCGAGCGGTTTTCTTACCACGCTGTCTTCGCCGTCTCGGTGGCTCAGGTCGTGCTGGCGGTGGCGTACATTGTCTTGATCTTGCCGGAATCGCGCTCGACGGAGCAACAGCGGTGTCGACGGGGGATCCGTTTACTTGCCGCAGGGATGCCCCCCCCGGAAGATTACTTGCCCATGTCCTGGAGCCCTTTCTCCGTCTTGGAGGTCTTCTCGGGCGAGCCTCTCCTACGGAGCGTCAGCAAAATAGTCTTTCTGTACTACACAGGGGTGTGGGCCATCGTCTCCACCCTGATGGTGCACGTGCAGCGATCTTTCCACGCGGACGAGGTGACGCTCGGGGAGCTCATGTCCGCCTTCGGGGTCTGCACCATGCTCTCCGAGGGCGTCCTCGTGCGCCTGATGGTGCCCCACTTCGGGGAAAAAGGGGCCATGCAGATAGGCCTCGCGGCCTTCGCCTTGCAATGCGCTTTTTTCAGCTTCGCCCGGCACATCCACGACGTCCTCTTTTCCCTCCTCTTCTCGACCTTGGCCAACCTTGTCTACCCTGCCGTCTCCTCGCTCGTCTCGCGCAGCGTGCCTCCCTCCAAACAGGGAGAGGCTCTGGGGGCCATGAATGGAATCCGGGCCCTGACCGAAGGCTTCGGCCCGCTCCTTTTCGGGTCCCTCATGTTCCTCTGCCAAGACACCAGAGCGCCTGGAGCGCCCTACTTGTTGGCAAGTGCGTGCAGTGTGGCGGCGTTGCTGCAAACGAACAAGCTCCCGAGCGAGGCTGAAATCTGGGAGTACGAGAAGAGGGTCTCCAAGCAAGCCGGGCTGCAGGAGGCTGTTGGACTCTTGTCGGAGGAAGGCCCATGTGAAGAGGAGGGGGAAGGCCCGAACGAGGAGGAGAAGGAAAGTGAGAGCGAGCAACAGAGCCCGGAGGGGCATCTTCCCAAGGACTTGACGAAAAAGTCAACGACGAAGCCGTCGGCCTCGACACTCCAGGCGTCCCAACTCGGCCAAAAACACGAGCCAAAACATGAGCTAAAGCAAGTTTGTTCTGTGTAGGGGCGGCCCTGAGGTAACATGACTGTAGAAATCTGGTGTAAAGAAAAGTATTGACACTCGTTTCTAGTGACAACAGCCAAAGCTCGAAAGCGACAAAGAGTAGAGCTCATTCTCTGTCCATATGCTTGCAGTTTAATTTCATGGCGCAACTTCTGCTCGTCTGCGATCCACTTCTTGCAGTATTGCAAGGTATGTTCCAATTTCCACAGAGCGTTCTGAGGATGAGACACATGTGTCACCCTCTTTTGTTCTATGCTATCATGCGTGTGCTTCTGTTGAGCGTCTGCTGTACACGACATATTAAAAACAGGGCAACCATGCAAATTTCGATAATATAATATGCATATGAGTTGCTGGTAGAAGCTGCCATCTGCCCTGCCCAATGATTTCCCATTGCATGGTTCATAGAGGACAAGGACCAGAACAGGGGGATTGTAAAGAGTAGCTGGCATTGATTTCGTAACACCTTGATCTTCTCCAGACAACTTTTGTGGCATTAAGGCTAAAGAAAAGCGTACAAGAAGCGAAAAGCTCTTTCCCGGATCATACTACGTCTCCTTTGCTGGGTGCGTAGCGCGTCAGGAGGCTGTGAAGCCCACGCCTCCACACCTCCGTTGATGGCGCGACCATTCTTATTTTGCGAACGCTGATAGCACATTTTTTTGAAGACGCGGCGCCAGCGTCGCAGCAAATGTGAGCTCTTTCCCAGGCCAGGGAAAACCATCGCCCCCTTCTCGCTTCCTGCTTTCGATAACCTCCTCCCTCGCGCGGGCGCTTAGTAATTTCCTCGAAGTCATCCTCGCATATCCCGTTTAATGTTTGGACGAAGGTTGGGCACGACTTGCATGATGTGTGCTGCCGTAATGGCTGATGCCGTCGCTTCTTTCTTGTTTTACGACTTCTCATTATTGTTGTCCATGCTCACGTGCAACACATGCAGGAAGACGGACCGAGACATACTGTTCCCGTTCACCGCGGTGGCAAAGGAAGGATGACATCATTCATCAAAATCGTGTCCTACCTCTTCTTTGTTGTAACTCTATCACTAGCCCTCGCATTGGGCTACCTACGGCAAAATCCTGAATTCAGGCATCGCTGGTTTGCCAGCGTATGTACGTGCCTGGTGTCCAACCAACCGGAGCAGCACGCGATACGCTGCGACCTCCTGAAAGACGTGCGAGGAGACGTGCTTGAATTAGGACCAGGACCCGCAACTAATATGGAATGCTTTGAGGGCAAAACGAGCATTACATCTTACACGGGAATCGAACCCAATGTCTTTCTGCACGAAGTGTTTCGGAATAAAACCGCGCACTTATCTTTGCCCTTCCCCCTCGAACTCAAAACGCTGGAAGGCGAGCACTCCGGCTTGCCGGACGAAATGTTTGACACAGTTGTCTTCACACACGTCTTGTGCAGCGTCCACAATGCCACGCAGGTGCTAGCCGAAGTGGATCGCGTCCTCAAACCGGGAGGGCGCGTCTTCTTCTTGGAGCATATCGCCAGCCCCCCCGGGTCATGGATGCGTTTTTTCCAGAAAACGATCGAGCCCGTTTGGTCGATTGCTTTGGATGGTTGCAAATTTCCCGATACGCATCTTCTCTTGGAACGGTTCAAAAATCAAGGCAAGGAAGGATTTGAGGTCATGTATCACTTCTTCGATGCGCCCATGCCCTTGGCTATCGTAAAACCCCACCTGATGGGCCACGCCGTGAAGAAAGGCAGGGAGGCCGGAGAGCAGTGAAAAAATTGTGCATGCACTTTTATAAGGAAACCTAGCGTTCGGTGGTTTGTGTGACAAGAAAAAGTCAAAGGTGCGCGTCGGAAATTACCCTCAAAAACCTACAGATACAAAGCAAGCTGGTATGTTACTGTCGAGACTTCCTTTTTGGGGGCATAGGGGACCATGTAATTCGTAGTCTTAAGCACTTTGAAATTTGAGTCATCCGTGGTTCTTCATGGAAGTTCTTCGCTGAGCTCATGCGGCGGTTGGCGCCACATTCGAGGGGCTTGGCTTCTCTTCCCACCCTTGCCCTCCTTATCGCCATCGATTCTGTCCTTTGTCTCCGTGGAGCCGATCGCCTCACTCCCCCCCTGACGGTGACATGTCTCACGTCCCGTGATGCCCGGATCGTTAAAGTGCGCTGTCTCGCACGTGTCTATCAACGCCGCGGACTCTGCCTTGCCCATCGACCAACCCTTCTTCAAGAGCACCGTCAGAGCCAAGGGATCGTAGTACCGCAATTTCCTGTCACCTCTCTCTTGTTCTTTTCTTTTTTCTAATCCCTTTTTCTTCTGACCTCGCTCGACCGCTTGATGGCATCGACGGGCGCAGCTCTGTGCCTTCTTCCAGGCTTTGGAATTCACTACCCCAGGCAACCGCACGGTTGTCTCCTCAGCGCCCATCACAATGGCGTCCACCGCCTCCACACCCTGCATCATGCTGTGATCCTGGTTGCTGACTTCGTATTTCCAAGCCCCGAAGCGGCCGCGCGATTTGATGTCTTTTGCCTCCAGTGCCTCCAGGGCCCGCCCGCAAACCTCCTCCCTTTCCAGAAAAGGGGTCGGATATCCGTACTCCAGTCGACGATGGAAACGAGAAATGACCTTGTCCCGTTCTACGTTGAGAAGCTTTACAGTGTAGAAGCCTTGCAAGACCGAGTCGACGATGTTAGAGGGATCCACGGGCCGCGCCGCCGTCTCGCAGACCTCCGCCATGAGGGACCATTGCTGACCCGGCATGGGAACGTTATAGGGCGAATAATTCGAAAAGACTGTCACCCGGTAAAATGGACAATCGTCTTCGGGGAAATACATCCAACACTGGCCTTGCAAGTGAGCGGGCGGTTGGCCGGCCACCCCGATCCCAACGATATGGGTGGAGGAGTATCTGAACCGTGGCACGAGGGCAGGCAAGTCTTCTAGGCCTCTCCCCACCACGAGCCCGCACAGTCGATCCAACGGCATCGTGCTGATCAAATTTCTGTACGGCAAGTCCGATCCGTCCGCGAGCCTAAGTAGCTTCCTGTCAGCGTCCACGGCCACAATCTCTGAATTGAATCTAAACTTGCTCAGGTCAATTCCCTCGTAGATCCGCCGCCAGATGAAGCCTGTTCCTCCTCGCAGCGGGAAGCGAAAGGTGTGATTGGGACCCCAAGTGGTGTCGTTGGTACCGTTCCCTTTGTGCTCCTTGATACGGGTCAAATCCACGGTAGCAACCCGATCCTCCATCCAGGCAGCGTTCATCTCACTTGGTTCGTAACCCCAAACCTTGCGGTTATACGGTGCCATAAAATGGTTCACAATGCCTCGGCCGAAATTATTTTGAAGCCATTCGAGAAATGTACGTGGCTTAGTCAGGCGTGATATATTCTGCTGCTGCATTTCAACGAGGCCGTCTATGCACTCGTGAAAGTCTTCCGCGGACAAGCGGTGGATATTGTTCTGAAAAGGATAGGGAATAAATCGACCTTTTTGCCAGATATAGCTCACACGCTCTCGCTTACACCAGTCTCTTACAATGTGGTCCAACACTTTGTCAAAGTAATTATAGTGAGAGAAGATCACATGGCCTCCTGGACATTAAGTTGCGTGATAGGGATGAGGACTCGATCGTGAATTTTAACATTGAAAAATCAAGAAAGCCATCGAATTGACACTTCGATGCGGATTTACTTTATTGATAAGATATGGAAAGCAAACATTTGAATGAACGAAGTAAAGGTAGAAGAAACTTACCCATATCCCAAAGGAAGCCCTCCTCGTCTGTTGCCGTTACTGACAGGCCACCCGGTTCGGAGCCAGCCTCCAATACGATAAAGTTTTTTACCCCAATCTCATGCAAACGATGTGCAGCGCCTAAGCCACAAGGTCCAGAGCCGATGACAACGATTGGAGGCTCCTCTGTGGGAGCCATGAATCTATATCTCTTCGACGAGCACGGGACGGCCCCAGAGGGGGGAGAACATGCCCTCATGAAGGTAAGAGCTGTGTGAATAACACGATAATGGAAATACAGGCTGTTTCAAAACGTTGTTGATCATGGTGTGATAAGACAATCTTTATTTGATGTTGGACAGCATCAAGTTGGCGTGCATACTTAATCCCATCTCATTCAGACCGTTTCGAAGATCTCGTCTGATATTTTAAATTTTCAAAACTCATCAGATGATCATCCGCTGGATGTTTTGATGCAAGAATCGCCTGTGAATACTATCATTTCTTTTTGCTGCCTGTTTTTCGCCATTAGAGCTCTATCACTCAAAGGAATAATCGAGATGGGCTTCTTCTGGGCAGGCTGAGAACAACCCAATTTATAAGCTTGCTCTTCAACATAAACTCCCCTCCTTCGACGATTTTGTTGTGAAGTCACTCGTCTTGGAAATTTGATGCATTTGCAAGACATTTCAGTCTTATTTGTTTACCGATAACGACATTTGACTTCTTGAATGGAAAGTAAGAGATGGTTTCCTCAATTCTGTTGATAGTTTTTCTTCGAATTTGTTTTGGCACGGATGATGGGGTTTTTGAGCGAGGAACTCATGCCACGACATCGACTTCCCAAGAGCTAGTCTACTGATACTTTTTGGGGTCTATTTCATTGATTTTATGCTACGTTCTGTTTATTTGTAAGCTTCAGAAACCAAACTCGACTGTCCATGATGACAATTAAAAAGCTTATGCGAAATGACGAGCACAAGAGACGTGTTGCGGTTATGCGGACATACATACATACATACAATTTACGATTATGCGAGCATGAAATCTAAGTCCGCGATAAGGTTCTACCTACATGATGATAATGATGCGTCCAAATGGTGTCGATATGTTTCCTCTGTTAAGATACACTTTCTCTAGCCTTCTCCGTTTTTGCGCTCACACTTTCGCAGCCCAGTTATTTGCGTAGGGCACGACATGATGGATGGGCTCTACTTCAAACAACTCTTGTAGACACACTCGATCTTTCTCTTCTTAGGTACAAACGAGCCGACCATGCAAAGGGACATGGGGAAATCACCCTGCGGTTCAGGCGCGGGCCACTTTGGCGTTCGAGGGGCGTGACGTCACGGCCGTGAGGCAGAGCAACCAGGGAGCCAGTCCCCGCCGGGGGCTCCCACGTCGCACCTGGTGGAGACCGTGGACCTTATTATTATCGTTGAAAACTGGCCCGAAACTCAAAATAAATGATGAAGTAATCCGTCAAGGTAGCATTTTGTAACGTTTGACCGATGAAATGTCTCTAATGGTGATTTTAACTTCTTCGCTGCTCACTGAGCGCTCAATGTACCCCAGCCGCTATCTTTCCGCCGTAGCTCGTCCTTGAAGGCAACTCATCATGTCTCATTTCATCGACGCATCCACAATTCTCTGATATCATGCAGGCAAGACACTGCGCTGCCATGCCGCGACGATCAAGATATAAAAACAGTTGCGGTGCCAGCGGGGCGTCTTGCCCCAGAAGGAGAGAGGGACCAATTGCAGCCATACCATCGGCCTTTCCCCTCCATGTTGCTTCCTCCCTCCTCCTACTCTTTTTTGTGCTCCAATGCGTCCATGCATGGGTCGTACCAGTTAAACACTATAAACATGAATGTTTGAATCCCGGTTTAACGAAGATCAGTCCGTCAAGAAGACGGGGAAGCGGCGTTTCTCCATTGACGACGTCTCGAGCGACAGCAGCCTCCTGGGCGACTACTCGCGATGGCTACGGTGCGGGACACACTGAGGGAGAAGGCGCAGATGACACCGCCAGTGGTATCAAAGGCATTGGTGGTGTGAATCGTCGTGCCAGATCCAGGCCTGGGGCGGCGATGGAGGAAGTGCGGCCACCACGAGAGGCAAGGAAACCATCTTGGAAACCGCGAGGGAAGAGCCAGGCGCATGCCTCGACCGGGCCAAGTCGGAGCAAGCCAAATCTACGGCGGCCTTCCAATCCACGGCAGCCTTACAACGCAGATTATCATCGTCCCAGTGGGGAATGGAATCGAGGGAAACAAATAACGAGCTTTTTGCGCAACGCAGGGGACGAGGGCGGGCATCACGGAATAATGGAGGTGGTGACGTCCCACTTGAGTGAACTCAACTCCGTGCATTGCACCATGGTATTGAACCGTTTAAGCAAAACGCCGCCTTCCGAACGTGATACTGTGCTGCAGTCTTCCGGCTTCGGGACCTTGATGGAGCGGGTGGAGCAGGTAATGGAGCAATTTAGCAATCGTGACATCGCTCAAGCGGCGATCAGCTTGGCCCGCTTCCGTGACCCGCGTAGAATGGGACAATGGCAGGGTCTGATCCGGGCCTTGCAAGACAAGGCAAAAATGTCGCTGACGGAGATGACCACCAAGGAGCTGGCCATGATTGTGAATGCCTTTGCCAACCTGCCGGAGCCCCCAGGGCCTGCCTACTGGGACGCATTCTCCCAGGTTTTTTTGGAGAAGGCCAGCGACTTCGACAAGCAAGGCCTCTCCATGGTCATAAACGGCATGAGCAAGATCCTCTACCGCCCGCCCCCGGAGGTGCTTCATGCCGTGGAGGCCCTCACCCTGGACTTGATGGAGACGTGCAACACCCAAGAGCTGGCGAACATATTGAACGGTTTCGGCAAGCTGGACCACGTCCCGTCTTCTGACTATCTGGCCCGCTTTGAACTTCTCTCCCAGCCCAAACTTCCTCAATTCCAGCCCCAGGAGCTCTCAATGACTTTCAATGCCATGAGTCGCATCGGCTACCGTCCAAGTGACAGCTATTTGCAGGCGTTCGAAGCCGCGTGCATCCAAGCCTTACCCCAATTCAAGACCCAAGAGTCGGCCATGACCATCAATGCCTTCACCAAAATGGTGGACTTTGTTCCGTCCCCTGCTTTCTTCGCCGAAGTAGAGCGTTGTGTCATTCAAAAAGCTGGCCAGCACCGCGCACAAGAAGTGGCTAATACCATCCACGGGCTGGGCCGCCTAGGCTATGACCCGTCTCCACGTTTTGTGGAGGCCTTTGCTGAGCACGGAATGGTCTTAATGGACAAAATGAAGACGCAAGAACTCGGCAATTTGATCAACGGCTTGAGCAAGATGACGTACCGGCCGGCCCCTGCCTTCTTCTTGCGGTTCATGGACGTGTCCCAGCCAAAATTGCGCTATTTCACCACACAGGAATTGTCGAACGTCGTGAATGGTCTGATGCGCCTGGGGTGCAAGCCGGATGAAGAGTACCTGCGGGCGACGGTGCAGATGGCGGCCAGGCACTTGTCGGAGTACAAGGAGCAAGAGCTCGCTTGCTTGTTCCACGCCTACGGCCGCATGCTCTTCTTTCCCGGGACGGGCTTTATGGAGGCATATGAGATGGAGTTTGGACGGCGAGTGGCCTCTGGAGTGAACAGTCAAGCCCTGGCCATGACGTTGAACGCCTTCAACCGCCTGAATTGGAAACCTTCTCCACGGCTCCTGCTTGAGATGGAAAAGTCGCTTGAATGTGCCACCTGCGAAGGACTCATTTTCGGGGCCGAGCTCGCGCAAGCCGTCAATGGCTTGGCTAATCTAAACCACACTCCGGGGCGCTCATTCCTGGCGGCATTCAAGAACGTCATCCTCGAACAAAAGAATTACGTGGACCTGTCGACGATCGCCGTCATACTCTGGTCGCTCTCCGCCCTCGACCCGGCCCGCATGAAAGGGTTCTACACGGAGATGGTGGAGGTAGCCTGTCGCCGGCTTGAAGGCGAGCAGCCTGATATCTTGCCAACCTCTTTCTCAGGCGAGCGCTCGTCCATGTACTACACCTCGTTCAACGAGGTGGTTCCGACGATCGGGGGCGAGTCCTTGGAGCCGCCCATGGTCATGTGTGTCCGACAACTTCTGCAGACATGCCGCTACTTGACAATGCTGGCCAACCCCATCGATCCCGCCCTTTTCCAACGTTTCTCTTCTCTTCTCGAGAAGAAGTGGGCCGAGATCCAGCGAGAGAAGTACGAAGTGCACACATCTTATTTCCACCGGGACGTCTTGGCTGTTGTTACGAAAAGCTTGGGCTTGCGCTGCGACATCGAAGTGGAGGATGAAGCTTACACACTGGACATGGTCATGTACCCGACGGACGGAGGATTGCCTGTGGTTGTGGAGGCTGACGGTCCGCACCACTTTTTTCGCAATCAGCCGGACGAGGCCATGGGCTTCACCGTGTTCAAGCACAGGCTCTTACAAGGCCGCTCGGACAGATGGAGGGCTGTTGTGTCGGTGTCCCAAGCGGAGTGGCAAAGGGCGAAGGAAAGCGATTCTCAACGGGGACGGACGGCTCTGCTGATTGAGAAGCTGAGGGGAGCTGGCTTGGACTTGGAGGAGGTGACAGAGGCGGTAGTAGACCCGCCCATTTGAGGAAGAACAAGGGAGAATCGAAAGTTGAGAGCCAAAAAATGAGCAATGACGAGAAAATGTGTAATTAACTGTTAAGAGCGAGATAACTGTCGACCATTTGGGGTCGCAAAAGCCGCGTACGCGTTCAAGCACGAAATGACAGTCCGGATGCCATAATGAACAAAATACTGACCCAAAAAATGATCACGTCTGATTCCTGTCACGTGCTTGGTGCATTTATAGTTCACGAGTATGGCGATACATTTTTGTCAAATATTCCCCAATCTTGCTTTTGGTCTTCGTGACTCTCGGGCCTTATTCCCTAATTTACTGGTACCCACCCTCTGCGGCCGCACATGGCATCGTCTTTGTTGCCATCAAATTCTCATCATGTGACGTCTTGTTTCTGGTTTGTCTGAAGCTCGCTTTCAATTTTAATGATCAATATTACAATCAGAGCTTGAAAACTATGAGAAATGTACACTGCTTCCCAATTGTCCACATAAAATATGCTAATCAATCCGGTCCGTGACCTCGCCTGGCCTGAATCCCCATACATGACGCCCCGTGTCTACCTCCGCCTTTGTCTTTTATTGTCTGCGATCACTCGCCAAGACGGGACAAAGCAAAGGACAACTACACGTCTTAATATATCCGCTTTCGCTTCAGCTTGTGTTCTATCAGATTAGTAACACAACTCGACGACGGCCGTGTTGGTTCACTCCCCCTGCTCATTCTATTTCGAAACTCTGTGATTTTCTCCTTTCCATCCCCACATCTCTGCCACGCATTTTTCTATCGAGCAATTCGCCCACCTTGGGACGCCAGTACGTCCCAAACGCCGAAAAAGGTGAGTCCTCCATAGAAATTTGCGATAGGAGGAGATGTCGTCCCGCGTGCCACCAATAACTTACGTGGAGGTAGAGGGACAGGGGGCATACAAGGGTGTGCACCTTGAAATGCCTCCAAAGTACAGAGAGCTTGTTGCCTCCAAGCGCTCCTCGTCTTTCGCACCGACAACTTGCGCGTGGCGAGACTCCGAAAAGAAAAAGCTTTCTGCGTCAAAATGCTCCCTCTTGACAAGATCGCCATTCGCTGCGACGTTTCCTCGTACTCGCCCTCCCTTTAATTCGGCGTCGCCAGTATCGCTTTCAGCTCTCTCTGACCTCCCGTTCCTGTGGTCCATGTCCTCACACCACTCGCGACTGTCCATCCCTTCGGTCACCACATGCTCCTCAAGCACGAGGCAGGCTAGGCCCTCCGGCTCCGGGGCCGCCCATACCCCGGTACTCAGCAAGTCACTTACAGGCATCGGGCTGCCTGCAAACGTCCCCGTGCTTGGCCCACTCTCCTGTGCCCGCGGGGTTTCAAGACTAATCCTTTCCAGTGCACCTTGCCCGCCTTCCTTCACGCCAGCCTGGTCATCGTGCTGCCACAGTGCTTGACTCTGTCCCGCTGCAGGCTCTTCCCCTCCCACCAGATTCGCTACCCCTTCCATCTCCGCCGCTGTCTGGGGATGAATACTGCATCCTCCCGCTGCGACCGGGTACTTCATGCAAGACGCGCTGGAAGAGTGATTATTAATAGTAATCCATCCCTGGAACTTCTCAGAGAGACCCTCCCTGTCCTCTCCCACGGCCGTGCTCGAGCATACTGGTCGCTGGGTTTCGGTTCCATCAGCACCTTCTCTCAAGTGTCGAGCACAGCGGCCTTTTGCGTGACACGGCGCCTTACAGCCGATACCAGCCCCGCAATGAGCCAAAATCAAGTGGGCAGGGCAGTAAAGTGGCAAACCCCGGCTCGTCAAGGCTGTCTCCACGCATCTACTTCCTCGCCTGGGGTCCACGTGCGTGCACGCCACCTGCTGCAGGCCTCGTTCCACCTCCCGGGCATGGTGCAGTCGGAAATGGTCAAAAATGCGGCCATGGCCTTGGCACCATCCATGGCGAGACTTGAGTCCGGACCGCATGCACCCAGGATGCCGGCAAGCACTCTTCCCCCCGTGCTTGGCACACACTCCCTTGGTCACAGCCCGCAACTCGCAGCCCTCCATTCGACAGTTCACGAAGCCTCCATGACGAGTGCAGCGACCAAAAAACCGTGCCCTCTTATCGCATTCTGGTACGATACACATCTGCGCTCCGCCATGTACGGAACACTTTCCGTCCAAGCGCGAGAAACCGGTGCAGCCTGGAATTTTACAATTCACGCCTCCTCCGTGCCTCCGACATCGCCCTGTGGACCCCCTACTCTTCTTCACGCAGCCTTTCGCTGTGCAAGTGCCTCCTCGTTTGGATACTTTGCGTTTCGGCCTGTCTCCATTTTGGCCCACGCCACCGCTTACGTCATCACCCACCAAAGTCTGCAGTCGAGACGTGTGATTGTTCGGAAGTCTGTGGTCGATCCATGCACAGGGTTTGAGGCGCTCTGCAGGTCGACCACCGACCTCATGATCTGCGTCATCACCGTCGCTATGACTATACGCTGTATGATAAGAAAGGATGGGTCGGTATATAACCTTACACGCAATCAACAAGACATAGTAAGCGACCACCGCGATTCTGCACACTTTACCTAGCAAATACGAGGGCGTCCGCCGCTCTCTCAGCCTGTATAGAGGGGCTTTCATCTCCATGTCTTCCAGCGCGGGTGGGACCGAGACACGCTGTCCGGCGCGTGGCACTGAATCATACACGATAGCGCGTCTGTGGACATTTAACGGACTCTGCGACCCGTTATGTTCCGAAGAAGTGGTAGGCATCGTCGAAACTCCACCACGCCCTGGTATGACGCGGTATTTAATGGTCTCTATTAGGAAAGTTTCAGGTACTGTGCAGTGTTGTGCCAATGCGCAAGAAAGTACGTGTGAGACAGGAAGGCGAGGTGACCGACTGGACCAAAGGGCAACGATCTTGGCCATATCCTGCGCCTACACTGGACATTTTTCATTCTGACAACTACTTAAGCTTTCTCTGTGTCGTGTCGAGATGCCAAGCATCAAGAAGCCATCGATTATGATCTCTGTTGCAGGCAAAAGAACGCTCAGTCGGATTTATCTCTTGTCCGGGGGCGGGGCAACTGCACGAGGCGAGCGATCTGTCTCCGAGTCGGTGCGGAAAATACAATTCTCAAGGTTCTAAAGCATCGGTCAATCATATCAAGCTCATTAATCTGTCCTTTCATTGCCAAATATGGCAGCCATTACCGGGTGTGGTCAACAGCGCTTTCGAGGCATCGGAGCATATTTCGGGCATTGACCGTCCGTTCTCGGTGTCGCTCTTTCTGGTGGTCACCTCCCGTCCGTATTCCCACTTCGCATTATCCCACCCCTACGGGATTTACTCGTCCTATGTGCGAGCAATGAGTGCCAAAATGAAATTCTTGACATTCAACAGCTGCTGGTACCGCTAGAATGGATAGTTTGCATCATCGCTTGGGGCCGGGCTTCTTTTTGGTTTCTACAATATACGGCCCAGAAAGGCAACCAGAGGCTTCCGGCGAGACGCGGCGGTGAATCTGAGCAGCTGTCGATCCTATGTCCTTCAAATCACCTCAGATTCGTAGTCCGGTTAATTTTTGCAATTTCAAGCAAATAGCGCTTTTCGGTTCGTACAACGCGTGGTCGTGCGTCGTCGCTTGAGCACGATGTCATTTTTCCGTTGTGTACTTTCCTTTTTGTCCATTACTCTGTTTTTTGAGTGGCGTTGTCCTCGTTTTCCGAATCCTCGCTATCGGCATTTCCTTTCTTCCCTCTCCCACGCCGTTCGTCACCTCGGTCTCCGGCTTCCTGCCTTGCCTTCATCTCGTCGCCGTTGTTCGAGACTATCGTGCTCTCAGACTTTTCCATGTGTGGTATCTGCCTTGGTTTTGTGTAGGTGACAGTCGGTAGCGCGTCCACCCTCGCCCGAACTTGTGCCTCGCCCAACTCTGTCCTTTCGCCAACCCGCATGCTCACACTCCTGGCCCTAGGGTTCATACTCACTTCATCTTCCTTTGGGCGGATAGACGTCCGCGCTACGGCCCGCCATGTGCTCACTTTGTGGCCATAAAAGTCCCGCTCAACCCTGCCTTCCTTGTTTCCTGCCCGCAAAAATCGTTTTACAGGACGGTCTTCCAAAGAGTGGTATGACAAGACTACGAGTCTCCCTCCTCTTCGGACCAGTCGTGTGGATTGCGTGAGGATCGCCTCCAGGGCCTCTACCTCGCCGTTCACAGCAATGCGTAATCCTTGAAAAACCCGGGCCAAGACCTTTGGTCTTTCTGTGTGGCGTGCACATGGAGGGTGAAGGGAAAAGTGAGAGTGGGACGTTTAAACATCGAATTGCTCGGAAAGACAAGTAAATAATACCAGCAAGAGTACTCACTCCGCCAGTCTCTGGTTTTTGAGTGTGTCGACCCGAACCCTAGTTGCTTGACCATCCCATACCTGCATACGGTGCGCATTTGGCTACCACCTCTCTGAGCTCTGTGGTGGACTTCAGGGGTCGGGAAGACTCGATGGCCCTAGCTATTTTGTAGGCACGAGGCTCCTCTCCGTAGGCTCTAAGCACTTTGCTCAGGGCCCCTACCTCCCAGGTGTTGACGATGTCACCCGCGGATAACGCGGAGGGCGGCGAGGAGGAAGACGTTGAGGTTGGCGGCTTCATGGGACCCTGAAGGAAAGAGATGCAGGGGGAAGATGAGTGCCCGACATAGCCTCCAAGGCCCTAAGGATACACAGTGGAAAAGACATACGGATGCGAGAGTGCGGCGGTTCAGGCCTCCATACCTGCATGCGCATGTCCAGCGGTCCGTCTCCGCGGAAACTGAAACCCTGCAATCCGAGACAGTCAAGTGGTCAATATTGCCCGTACATGCCCGTGGAGAATAGATCATACGTCAGCCATGGGCGCGCACACAAGCGTAATTCATGCACTTACCCGCGCAGCCTCGTCAAGTTGGTGCGACGAGACCCCGAGATCGAGTAGAATGCCTGGAGATATGTGCAGCGACGAGGAAAATTAACATGACTCCAAAGGGTTCTACCCTCTTTACCCCAAGCCTCTCGCATTTTTACCTGAAAAAGGACCAGGCTCCGTCCCCGCGGCAGCTTCCGGCGTGATGAGACCCTCGGAGAGCAACACATCAGTCGCCGCCCGGAAATTTGCCCTGAGTGCCTTGAATCTCCCTCGGCCCACTTCCTGCTCCAAGCGCTTGCCCGCGAAGTCTAGGGCGTCAGGATCTTGATCGAGGGCGATGACTTTCCCTCCGGGCTCCTCAAGGCGAGTGAGAATGGCCTCAGAATGCCCTCCACCCCCCAAAGTGCAGTCGAGGTACAGACCTCGAGTGTCGGTAACTAGGTGCTCCAATACCTCCCGCCACATAACCGGGGAGTGGTATTCACTACTAAAGGGAGACGCGATTTTGTTCTCACTTGTATGAACTTCAATGCTATCACTTTTATCTACATGAGGATCTGACGTGCAAGGCCGCGGACGCCGTCTGCTGGAAAAGGGCCGACAGAGTGAGAAGGAGGCGAAGAGCTTGGTATTAGAGAACAGGAATCCAATTTGACCGCAAGACCCCATATTCCGGAATGACAAAAACTTTGCGCCGCATGTCCTTCGGTACATTATTGTGGATGACAGGACAAAAAGCGCAGGCGAGAGTAGGCGGGAGGAAAACCTTCGACTTCTCGTGGAAGTCCGCATGCAAAAAAGATGTAGACCAGGCAAAAGTCGCGTTCCAAAGGCCCTGTGATATGTCAAAGTAGGAGAATCTCAATGATAAGTGGCGACATTCAAAAGATTGATCTATTTATTCTTGCAAAGGCGAGTCACGTGAAAGAACGTCTGGACTGCGGGATTCGCGGGACTTGAAGCAGCCGTATAGGCAACTAGTCTTCATCTTTTATGCCTTCTCGAACAGGCCCTGGTCTCAAGAGGCCCAAATAAAAATTGGCCTGAGTATATAGAAGCATGCACGACGTGGCTAAGTGTTGAAAATGTTGAGAAAGCATTTTAGTGGCCTTCAAGGCCCTTGCTTGTCTCGTCTAGTCTACCCGGCGTCCAATCACCTCCGCGGCCCATTCCAAATCAAATTGCCTCCATGAGTTCATGTCACGTTTTGCGTCATCATCTCAAAGACATTCCTCATTCCGCTATCAACATCTTGCTTTGATCCTTTTGTGTATCTAGGACGGTTTGAAAGGGACAAGACGGCAGCCATTGTAAACTTTTCCGCGTATGTGCGTTCAATAAAATGCTTATATTCGTTATCTTTTAAACATAGAAACGGATTAGAAGGTCCCGTACACTATCAGCGCGAGTCAAAGGTGTGTTGACACGATGATGTCCCCAGCGTAATCTACCCATTTAGTCATTTTTTTGAAGTAGCCGGAAAAAAACTGATCCCGCCGGACTCAGCATACTTTTTGTTGCAGGATAACGGCTTTTATGGATGAAGGTTTCACCGATTTTCATTTAAAGTAGTGCATGTTGAGTCTCTGAACATGCTGCTGAGGTACTGCGTTTGTCGTGCGGAGGAGAGAGCTGCACTCACCAGTAGAGTCCAGGAAAAGCTAGTTGAAATCTCATAACGCAATTCGCCTTCGGCAACCAGGTCAAGCCGTGTAATGTTCGCAAATCTGGTGGCGACGTTTTCTGGCAAATACATGTCAGGCCGCCTTCAGGCCCTGCTCACAGCCTTGAGTTGAGGGCGTCGCTAGTGCCGTTGCCCGTGCTTGTGACGGCCTCTTGGCTGCGGGCGACGGGAGCCAAGGAGACGAGGCTTCAGTACTTTTCTCCATTTTAAGGACGTTGTCCGGACGACCAGCCTTGCTCGCTTCTTTGCATGGCTTTCCCAGAGAAAAAAGCACTTTCGTCAACCCTTTGATCATGATGTAGCCCCAGTAGGCGTTCAGCAGGTTCGGCAACACCAGGACGCTGCTCGCTGCTCGCACCGTCCAGGGCAGGCCCGACTCAGCGGAATGAGGAGCCGAAACGAGGATGGCCCAAATGTTGAGTGGCAGCATGGGACATAGCCGGCAAAGGGCGAAGGCAATGGTCATAATGATACCATTAAAGATGTACAGGGGATGGTTTTTCCCCAGATCTTCACTCTGCAGTATAAACCATCGGTACTGGACGAAGGGGGTGGAAAACTCCATGCTCAGACAGCAAAGAAGGAAGTAATGGCAGGCGGGATGGCAGATCCCGAACGGCCACGTGACGATGGAGATACCGTGGTGTAAAAAGATGAGTACGTGTTGCTGTTTTAGGCAATAAATGATAGACACAAAGCAAAAAGAGGATGTATAGTGTTTGCTGGAGCATGACATTATTTTTTTCTTGCTGATCCGCACATTTTGCAGAACAGTCATCGGCATTGGCCCCAAATTCTGTACGTCCCACCAAGCCATAACTTTCGCACCCTCACTTACCGCGAATCGACCTTCCCACACGGGAATAAGCGCCAAATCAAAGAGGAAATATGCCAATGTGAGAGGAGCTGCAACGGCGACCACGTCGGAACGGGCATGAACGAGAGGCCATCGCACCGATGCCGCGTCGCGTTGGAGGATGCCAGTAGTTATTTCATGCATGTTTTTTTCGTAGAACAAGGCCCAGATGCTCATCGTCGCGACTACAGTCGCATGCACAACTGAAAGAGCTTTTAGCGCCCAAGAGGCGCGAAGCCTTTTGTTTTTGAGGCCGACGATGTCCAAGAGGAAAAAGCCATAGAAGACAGCAGAAACCAATAAGAAACTCACTATCACTTTCCCTAGAACATCTAGCGGCTTTGTTGAAGTCAAAAACATGACTGTAGGGATTAAAACGAAGGGTTATTAGTTGTTGAATTGAAAGTGAAGAAAAGAATCACAATTGATGTATAATAAGGGCATCTCCCGCGTGGCTCGGAGTCCTAAACTCTGCTCGCTTGAGAGAGCTTGAAGCTGGCGAAGGCGAGAGTCGCGGTTTAGGCACTCCCCAAGCCCCAAATGGCCTGAATTATAGCCAATCCGTCTCTAAAACGCGACATAGGAAGCGGAAGTATAGTTGATTTTTGTCTGACAGTCATGAATGGCATAATGCAAGCTAATGGCGCGGGATTTCCTGCAGTCTTGCCAGTGCCGGGTAGTCTTGAGCGCTCGCCACTGGCAGGCCGTAACGGCAGCCATATATGGCGCACTACTTTGCGTGGAATGAAGTGAAGTCGATGCATCAATGAGATACGAAATCATCTTTAGTCCATGCTCTTTTGGAAGACGAAAGTTTTTTGGGGCTTTGAATTCAGGTGCTCGTCGGCATCCCGGCCTACAACTGCGTGGACAAGCCGTTTCGGGTACGGGGTGTGTGTGGATTAGACGCGCCAGTGAACCTTTCAACGGCAGAGAATGGTATATATCAATATAATTTCCTACTTCAAGGCACAAAAATTTGCACGGTAGTGCTTGAGGTGCCCCGTCAAATAGCAAAGCATCGTGAAAATGGACCTTAAGCAAATCGCAATACACCCTCAAGCTCGTGAATCGTGGACGGCAATGTTCAAGAAGAATACGAGTGAACGATTTATTTTTCTTCCAAAATTATCTTTCTTTGCTGATTCAGTACATTCACCGTCTCATTCTGCCCTGCTGTTTGTCTGCAACAGGAATACTTTTGGCATAGAACAAGCATGCCGGATTCCGGCTCGCCTATGGAAGCACCGGGAACAGCAGCCACTGCAACGCCGGTGCTCATAAAACCGGATGTTTGCTCGGATGAGGTTGTCTCTGCGGCAGGCTCTACGACCTATCCTGTCGGAGGATCGAGCACCCAAAGTATACCAACGTCTTCCTCCCCCACAAAGCAGCTGAGAGGCCCTCCGTTCGGGGTCTTAAAGACTGGAAATCTGCTCAAGAGGAATCCCAACAGACCATTTGATAAGCCTAAAAGACGATTTCTCATCTTGACGAGCATAGCTCTTCATTGGTTTAAGCGCGAGGATGGTTACGATCTGTTCGGAGACGAGCGTGGAAACATTAATCTTCATGACATGTCAAAGGTGGACCTTTGTGCGATCTTACCCGACAACCCATCATCGCGTGGAGATGCTTTCGAGGTCTGCTGCCATCAAGATTCAGTTCATCGCATCTTCCAAGCGTCATCGCCGGAGGAGGCACGCGCGTGGGTGTCAGCCTTGAAGGGCGCTATGAAAGCGCGCCCCACGTGTCGGCGCGAGACCCTATCTGGGTTGAGTTTCTCGCCCCATGGTCACAACTACGACAAAGAACCGCCTTTAGTCTCGGTCGTTACGCTCAAAAAGGGTGAGGCTGGAGAGGAAGTGGTCTTAGCCAAAGCGCCGCAGTATCAGTACGGGAAAAACTTCCGGCTGCCCCTTGATCCGATGGCTTCCTCTCCGCCTCCCTTCTCCCAGACACTGTGCATCTTGTTAAGCAATGGAGATTCGGCAGAGGTAAACACAGAGGTACTGAGGAATTGCGAGGTGGGCGATACCTTACCCGCGCGAGTTAGCTGTCTGAGCGACCAGGTTGCTATGCTACCTCTCACGCTTAGAGCTAGTTTTGAGGCAAAGACCGGAGCAGCCCCCGCGACACCGATTTCTCGGCCAGAAGTATTTCTTGTTTCCTCATTATCTGCCGTCTTTCTGGCTTTGTCCATGGGATGGAACCTTCAGGATGGACAAGGGATGGCAAAAGGTCCGGGATGCTTCCATTACGTGGAACGCCTGCTTTTCCTGGTCCTGGTGGCTTTCACCCTGCTTCGTGCTCTGTGTCCACAGCCGCAGGTATATCTGCAGAACCACAATTCTTGGAACAGTAATGACGGGTACACAATGGTATTAGAAATTTCCGTCGACGACTACGTGGTCGACAGCCGCCGCGGCAAGAACGCTGAGGAAGAAGAAGCCAACGTTCTCCCTCCCATCCCTGACCGTTTCATCAATGGCTGCTTTGGGGACATGGCCGAGGCTGAGCGTCGATGGAGAATCACCTTGGCCTGGCGCAAGACTTTTGGGACAGATACAATCTTGGAACGCGAGCATCCGTACTTTGATTTGGTCAAGCAGGCACTACCGGCCTTTTATTGCGGAACCGCCAGGGACGGGAACCCTGTGTACTACGAGAGATCGGGGCAGACCGACCTGGCCAAGGCCAAGGAGGTGGGGCTAGACTGGATGGTGTACAACTATGTGCACTCCACAGAGGTAGGTCTTTCCGGCTCGCATGAGCAGGAGACAAGTCCGATCGGACGGGCTCCAGGTGCCTTTTCAATCACGCACCTGTTTCTATTAAACAATCTATCTTATCGGATTTCGCTGAAAATTGGGTGTACAAGTGGCGGAGAACTCACGCCCTCCCTCTTGGTATTTCGGTATTTAGTTCGTGTTCAAGGTGTTGCATCCGCGCGAGACTGCTCGCACGGTCACAATCTTCGACGTGGAGGGTCTGTCGCTGGGGGACATCGCTGGAGATCCGCTGGAATTTATTCGAAGAGCCACACATGTCATGCAGGTAATGTACAGATTGCGCAGCGATAGCGCGTCACATACAGCGGTTTAAACCCGTAGGAAATGTTGTAATCGCCTTGCGATCAACCGAAAGCCAAAATGATGCGTTCACCTTTCTTGACCTCAACCCACTGGTTGCTGATTCCTCTAGGAGCACTACCCAGAGCGGTGCCGCGTCATCATAATCTGCAATTGCCCGGGTTGGTTCTCCTTCGTTTGGAAGATTATACGACCTCTCGTTAACGAGACAACGCAGCAGAAAGTCAAGGTAACCCATTCTATCCTTTCGGTGCATCACAGCAGGAATAGGGGATGAGATCTTCCTCTCTTCCTCTCCTATATTCTAAAATGTGTGTGCTGTTACATGTGCTGTTTGTGTCTTTTAAAAAAAGTCCATTGCCGCTTTTTGGTTTTGCATCTTGTTTAATAGATCGTCAGCAAATCCGGGACTTTCAAGGCGATAAACGAATTTGTGGAAGCGGATCAGATTCCAGTCGAGTACGGAGGAAGTCTTCGATTTGGTGACGGGGAAGACAGCTGCCGATGGCTATGTCCGGAAGAACAACAGTTACGTGAGCATGTTCAGGCGATCAATGAACGATTTAAAGAGGAAAGAGCCGCGAGAGGGGAGCCAGAGCCGGATCGCATGGAGCCGGTCTATGGGGATTGAGTACAAGGGGGGCCGCGGATCGGGGAAAGGAAGGGAGGGGTGACATAAAGGCACGACACAAGTTTGCAGGAACAGGCCTTCACAACGCGGGAAAAGTGGATCCAGAGGAAAAATTCATGGACGAAATCATAAGGGAGATGCATGCGGGCAGTCAGGAGACGACACAAAGGAAAGACAAGAGGAGGAAAGGGGCTTCTGAAAAACACTTTGAAAAGAGATGGCAATGTCATTTTGTGTATGGGCCAAATCCATTTGACAGCCATGAGTGAAAATTGCATAAAGAGATGCACGCTGAGATTTGAGTACTAATTGCTAGGATGCTTGGTGCATGCGCGATAGGATTGTCTCCCACAAGTCTCGCCTTCGTGACAGCATGACATTCATTTCTTATTAAGAAAGCCAAAGGTCACGTCGAGATTGAATATGTCTCCGCGTAGAAATGAACACATCGCAAGGAGGCATTTAAAGTCCCTGCCAAAAGTGAAATTAAACTAAATGCACCTTTCTCAACATCATTTCATTGTCGAGTTCAATAATTTGCTTTCTTATCACTGTCGACATTTTCTATTTTTGCCTCCGTACGACCTGTCGCACCATGGACGTGTATACGCTGTGCTGTGCACTTTCAGCTGTATCGCCCCTTAATCGACGGCCCCCGGAGATGTGCTTGTCCGCTGGCGCCTCGGCTGAGCTCCCCTCTCTTCACGTTTGTGGTTGCCAACATGTCTATCAACCGATCATGCCCCTGCCGCCTGCCCCTCCTCTGCTTTCTTCCCAAATATCGAACCACGTCCGTACGCCTTAGGATATGACCCTCCTCGGGCCGCAAACTCTCTGTCGCCTCTCCATTTCTATGTTGGCCCTGCCCCTGCTGCTCCTGCTCCTCTTCCGCTTCGTTCTCATCGGCATTCTTCCTTCCCGGTAGCTCGTAGGGAGCCAGAAACCTGACAACCATGGGTTCTTGCGCACCCAATGTCGCCCCCTCACGGACCAAATGTCGCACGTCCTCGTTTTCCCGCTGCTTCGCCAGCCGCACCAAGTCTTCCAATAATCCCGTCGCATAGTCCTGGCACGCTCGGGATAAAGCCTCCACCGCACGCGCCCTGCCCAAGGACTCGTCCTCCTCGGGCTCTTCTTGCCTTTCTTTTTCTTCCACCTTGCCCTTCCCCTCCCCCACCAATTTCTTTCTCCCTTGATCCTCTGCGCCCATCCCGAGTTTGCCTTTCTCCCCTCCATTTGCACATCTTACTGTACGCGCACTCAGCCTCTCTTCCTCCCTACGTTCCGCCCTCCTCAAAGCTTTACGAACCAATTCTCCGTCCATAACATGTTTGAATTCCCAGGTCTCTGCCTCCTTTGCACTCAGCATACGCAGAGGCTGGATGTGCTCCAGGAGACCTTCGTCCTCCTCCCGCACGATACACTCCAAGTCCGCCTCCCTGGTGATATCGGATTCAATATCCTCCCCCGTTGCTTGCTGGGCGTTGATCAGATCCAAATCATCCAAGGCCTCCACCACCTGACCCCCCTGTGGCTGCTGTAGAGGGGCCCGGGCTGCTCCCTGCTCTTGGTGTGGTAGCTGATGTTGCTGTCGGGAAGACGGGAGCTTGTCCGGCGAAAACCTTTCCCCATCCCCCCGCTGTCCCCCCGCTTGCTCCAATAAGCGCCGCGCTTCCCTCCACGCGCGCGACACAAAATCTTTGCCTAACAATTCGACTAACTTTTGTTGAACCTCCACGTGAGGCAGTTTAGGGTGTGCCTTGAAATACCGGAAAGCCTCCTGAATCGATACCTTTTTCTCGGTGTCCATTTTCAACATGGTCCGATAGAGACATTCTGCAAAACTCGCCTTTCGAGGCCCTCCGCTACCCGTGCCGGCCGTGTTAGCACTACTGTTGCCGCTCTGGTGCGTGTTCGTAGTGTTGGCCGTGGCGGGGTCTTGGTATTGTGAAGGGCGTTGGAGATGTTGATGCGACGGTGATTGCTGTTGCTGTGGATAGCTTTGCTGCTGGTGAGACGACTGAACGATTTGGGATGGCGCTGGCCTTCGAAGGGACTGCTGTGAGCCGACTGCCGGGGCGCCTGGTGGTTGCTGGAGCTGCACCTGAGGTGTCGCTGGCTGGTGTTGCTGCTGAAGCTGATGCTGCTGTTGATGGTGGAGTGGACGCTGCTGCAAATGCTGTTGTGGTTGCGACTGTTGCGTTGGCTGTTGTGAATGTTGCGGCTGCTGCGATAACTGCCGTTGCTGCAATAGTTGTTGTTGTTGTTGTTGTTGTTGTTGTTGTTGTTGTTGTGGTTGTTGTTGTTGTTGTTGTTGTTGTTGTTTTCGTGGTTGTTGTTGTGGTGATGGTTGTTGTTGCTGTTGTTGTTGGTGTTGGTGATGATATTGTTGTTGTGGTTGTTGCAGTTGGGGTTGTTGTTGTTGACGTTGTTGATGTTGGTATTGTTGTTGTTGCTGCTGCTGCTGCTGCTGGAAGTGCTGTCGCTGCTTCTGCTGCTGGTACTCTTGTTGCTGTTGCTGTGGTTGTGGTTGTTGTTGCTGTTGTTGGTTTTGTTGATGATATTGTTGATGTTGTTGTTGTTGTGGTGGTGGTGGTTGTTGTAGTTGTGGTGGTTGTTGTTGTTGATGATGATGATGTTGTTGTTGTTGTTGTTGTTGTTGTTGTTGTTGTTGTTGTTGTTGTTGTTGTTGTTGTTGTTGTTGACGTTGCTGATGTTGTTGTTGCTGCTGCTGCTGATGGCGCAGAGACTGTTGATGCTGCTGCTGCGGCTGGGATTGGGAAGGGAAGCCTTGCGCTGGGATGTGATAGGATTGCTGCAGGGCCTGTCGCTGTTGTGATGGTGTTGTCATGTTCGGTGGTGGCTGTGGTTGAAAATTTGGATGCTGTTGCTGCTGTTGCCGCTGTGCTTGGCCCTGAGCTTGCCCAGCTTGAGGGAACTGCTGCATTTGGGATGGATTATACCCTGTGGGAAAGCTTGAAGGAGCGGACCGCGCATTACTGCTATAGTACCCAGGAGAAAGCCCAGGACGCGGACCTCCGCCCGGCCGAGGAGCAAGTAGAAGGGGGGGGGGGGGCGACGGGGGATTGACAGGGGCAGGGGGGGGGGCGCTCGTGTCCTCGTCATCCTCCTGCAGCAAAGCAGCGACGTCTACATCCATGTCAACCGTCTGTACAAGGATCCACGCGTGTTGACCCTATCACTTAATTTACAGGAAAGGAGTGAGACGCTGAGTATATGCCCTCGCAGCTTAAGTTCTGATATAATGAGAGCCGGTGGGTGATGTCTTCGGAATGGAAGACGCTGCTCTTACAATGAAAGACGACACCAGAAAGCAAGATCTCACGTGAGAAGGAGGCTCTGCAACTTTCTCAATAACCTGCAAAGAACGAAAAACAACTACCAAGCATTAGGCGGAAAACATTACCAATGACGAGATGGAAGAGCAGAAAGAAGAGGGGGGACGACGACCTAACCGCCAGCGGCAGAGGGTGAGGAGGTTAAAAATAAACAAGTCAATTCGCACGAGAAGAATAAATGGAGGACAGGCTAAAAATTACCCTTACAAATAAGTGTGGTCCAAAAATGTACAAACTGTAGGATAATTGACTGTGAGAAGTGCATGGAGACAACAACTGCTTCCAAGATCATGCAGGGATTTAATGTAATTTTTAAATACGTGTGACCGTCTCTTACCAAAACAAAGCTATGTGCGTAATCAATGTGATCGAACAAGCACTAAAGGAAGCACTTGAAGCATTGCATTAAATTCCTTCATTTTATGTGTTTTTCTAAAAGACAAGACGACGATACACAAGCAACAACTCATCATTTTCAACACCCAACCATAGCTCCTCACGCTGCCAATCGGTTCAAGATACCAAGCATATTTTGTAAATCCACTTTCTCTTTGTATTTTCGAACCCACGGTTGATTTTCTTTATTAGGAGCAAAAATTACCCGGTCTACCTCCACCTTGGCCACCAACCCAGGGGTATTGGCCGTAAGGAAGCTGTCAAGCTCATCTCCACTCAATCCAACGCCGTCAGAGACATGAGCCTTATCTACCGCTTTGTAAGTGGCAGCGTGGACTGTCAATATGACTATAAAAGGTGTAGGAATGAGGGTCTGAGTTCTGAAAGCTTGAACGGCCGTACACACAAGTCTATCTTCCCTTTGCATCATCCGAACATTGAAGAAAAAGAAAACATCTCACAAAGCACTTACTTTTTCGAATGTCGTCTTTCCACTCAGGGATAGCTAAAAAAACTGCCGCTCTGCTGTTGAGAATGGACCAAAAATCTGCATATCTTGCCGTTTCCAGGGCCTCCGCTGCATCCTTTATGGTCAGGACGTTTTCCTAGAATAGCGCACACAGGTATAAAAGATGTGTGAAGGAAACGTGCCACTCACATGATCCACAAGGCCGATTTCGTATTTCCCTCCGCCAAACTTACATCAGTCTGAAGCTTCTCTGGAAGGATGTAAAGCAGAAGGGTAAAGTCCGTCGCCGGAAGATTCAGTAACGCTTTTAGCAAAATCTAGGTGGGGATGTCAGAAGGGATCATAACGTGAAAATATGTCTCTTGCCTTCCCTATCGCGACAAATCTTTCATCGAGTTTGCCGATTGCAATCAGCATTTTGGAGCAATTTACACTGTCCCATCAAGCTCACAGGCATCGATCGAAAACAGGTGGCCGCCTTACCGTCTCCACATTTTCATTATTGGCGAGCGGGGGATAGAGCAGGTACAATTTAAGCAACGACTTGTTCGCCTCAAAGTCGTACGATCCCTCTTTCACCTAACAAAATATTTCAAACAATATTAAAACAAGGTAAGTGTGATGCTTGACATGACGTCTGCCATTGCCCCAAACGCTCCGCTAAAACTCACCTGCAGCTGCAAGTACTCCTCCAAATGCTTCACTTTCTCCTGCGTGTAGAGGCCATCACCGAGGACATTGCTATGAACACTGTTGTAAGAAGATGGTCTGGACAAACCCGTGCTTATCCCAGGATTCGCATTTGCCATACTTGAGTTGCTTTCAGGTCCTGATAGAGGAGCAGTCTTGGATGGTGTCGCGTATGGAAGAGCAAAGGCCCTGTACAGGAAGATGTGAAAGGTGACCCCGAGATACCAATCATCACAACATAACTGGACTAGAAATTTCAACAATTGCACATCCAGGACCAGGAACTCTCCGGCACCGTCCGACAGGCTCGTTTTCCCCGGGCGCCAAGCGTGGGGCTGGCAATGCTTCTCGGGGGCGAGCGTCACCGTGGTAGGGCATCCCCCAGTGCCCCAGCCTCGACTCTTTCCGGGGTTGCATGTCCAATTCTGTTGTCTCAAGCCCCAAGTCCTCACGTCTCAACGGTCCACGGAGCTACAGGCTCGGCGTCTTGCGATTGACAGCCGGCGCGGGAGCGTTCTCATGTCCCTTTTGGTCTGACGTGCGCTTTGAGCTCTCCGACCACGGGAGGAGGATCAAGCAGAGATGCGCTTTTTGCCGTTGCGGGAAAGGCAACTCGGTGTCTCGTGTATACGACGGATCTCCACCAGAGCGCTTGATTTCCTGGGTGTCGGGCTTATTCTTGCGTCACTGCTGCCCGTGTATAGTTGTGCGTCCCCACATCGGTCTCGAGGTAAGAAACAGGCCATGCGCATGCTTGCACTTGAACTCCCTTATGGCACAAGACACACGCCACGAAAAAGCATATTTGTCAGCTGTGGAAAAATTGTTGTCATGCATTATGCGACGTGACTACTAGGCCGTATGGTGCAATGCTTATCGGGAGCGTCTCGAATTCTTTGAAGCTTCTTTTTCCGATCTGATGGGAATTACTCGCTTGCAAATAGGTTTTCTTTTTATTACAACTTCGACCGCTTCGGCCACAGCGTCGTCATCATACAAGTTCTACACATCGCAGCTATTCGGGCGTAAAAAGGCGGGACGAACCAAAGGGGATTGCGCAGATGATGGCCTCCCCGGGGGCTCCAGCCTGGAGAAGACGACCGCGCCGTTCTCTCTCTCCGACGCTCACGTCGCCTCCGCCACTGCCACGTCCACCATCACCAGTCTGATCGGTCGAAGTGATAAGGTCGAAGTTCTACGCACCATCGAGTCCCTCCCTTCCATCTGTTTGGACGGCGTCACGGTGGCGGCGGCTTGGGATCGGCTGGCGCAACGGACAGTGCCCGCCGGTCCCCGGGCCCCCCACTTGCCCCCCCTTCACAACGACCGCGCGT
>Ga0102934_1000219_pt1 | contig 35453 bp, 29 predicted proteins | sample SalPonR2_A_D1_MG_FD_78175 | JGI IMG/M metagenome (GOLD analysis project Ga0102934, IMG submission 78175) | Salt pond soil microbial communities from South San Francisco under conditions of wetland restoration - Salt Pond MetaG R2_A_D1_MG | ecosystem: Environmental > Aquatic > Marine > Intertidal... | reverse complement strand
TCCACAAACTCCCGCGCCCCCGGCAGCAGCCGGTCGCCGTGGTAGATCACCCCATCCATATCACAAATAAATGCTATTTTTTCTGCAACGTTTTCTCTATCCATATATCACCTGCTAATCATCAGTATAGCAGATAGGTTGGAATGTGAAAAACTATATCGCCAATCGACAATTAAAATAGGCTGCAGGTAATTATCATTTGAAATAATCCAATTTTGTGTTAATAATAGAAGTAAGAAAAATTTTTTTAGGAGTATAGTATGAAAAGAGTACTTGTAATTTTATTGCTTCTTGGACTTATTTTTGTTGGATGTGATTCAATAGGTCTTGGTGGCGATGATGGAGGTTCGGACAGTGTGGACACAGAAGTCGAACAACAAGCTGAAGAAGAAGCGGTAGAGTCAATAAACACCGTGGTAAACGAGATGTCCTCACTAGATTTTAGTGATCCAACAGCAGCAACTGAAGAGATGGAAACTCAAATGAAAGACCTGGATAAAAGCTTCGATGATTTGCTCTCAGCAAATCCTGATAATCCGGTTGGAAATTTGGGAAAAGCACTTACCGGCATGGCCATGATGAGTTTTGATGAGGACGTACAAGCAGCTTTGCCCTCTGAACTGCTAAACTCGACTTCAAGGGCCTTTTCACTGGATTTTACTTCCACCGATTCATTCCGGGCCTTGCAGGATAGATCGGTTTCAGTCGACAGTTGGATAGACATTATAGAAACAAAGGTGTTGCCCCAGCTGGAAGATTCTCTGGATTATCTTGATACAGCCATTGCGAACATGGGTGATGAGACAATACTAATTACATCCGATGTTGCTTCGGATTACAATGAGGCAGGGGAAATAGAAATAGATAAATCCGACCTCTACATTCCAAAGGCCGGCTTGAACTTCCTGAAGGGCGCTGTCGAATTTCTGTTGACCTGGGATTATTCTATGGTCGATGAAAATGGAGAATCTATCGACATTGCAGAACAATACGCTGCCGGGAATCTCACTGAAGAGGAAATAATGGAAATTTTACTGCTGAATATTGATGCTTCATCTACAGTCGCAGATACGAGTAATTTCCTGTCCTTCTATAAGAGTGACTATCTTACTGATTCTAAAAACAGTTTTCTTGCTGTGGTGCAGGCGGTGAAGGATTTCGATGCATCAGTCCAGGCTGAAGAAGATGACCAAACTAACGACCTTATACCGAACACTGATCTTGAGATACCAGAGGCAGAACAAACTGAAATTGAAGCGGAAATATATAGTAATGTAGGTATTGAAGCCGACATAAGTACTATATCGGACATTGCAGGTGTAATTGGCGATATAATTGCCGGTGATGAAGTTATAACGGTAGAAACAGAGTATGTAACTGACCCTGAAACGGGCGCTACAAGTTCTATAAACCTGGTAGTTGATATAAGCAAGCTCTTTGCTCTGGATACTGACGATGGTCTCAGAGCATTTCTGCCGGCATTAGATTTAGAAAGTGAACAATTTATTAGTTTTCCCGAGGGGTATGACTTCTCCTTTGGAGGAATTCTACAGACAGACAGTCGAGATTTGACGGAGGATGAATTTACCGGATTGATCATGAGCATAATGATGTAATAATCGGTAGAAAACACAAATACTATGTGTGCTAAGAAACACAGCAGGCCCTTGGTGAAAACCCCGGGGCCTGTTCTTTTTTATGCTCTCTTTTTTACTCTTTTCTTTATGCCCCCTTTGCTTTTTTCTTTAGAAGAAAAAGGACCATATGTGCATATTGACTCGAACATTGTATTGCCCTATGGAAGGTACCGGGGGTATGAGCTTCAAGAGGGAATAGTCTTTCGTTCCCATCAAGTAAGTACGGGTATTTCACACCCCCCATACTCCATATTTTTTGATTATCGTGAGTATGGGGTGGATTATGCAGGGCTATGGAACAATGAAAATCTGTCAGAATTTTCTGCAGCCCTAGATCACAGAAGTATTGGACTGGGAGGCAGCTTTCAATATGCAAATCTGGAATTGAGGGGCCAGGGTAATGTTGATGTAAATTCCGACGGATCGGTGCAGCCTGCGGGAATTGTAGGGCTAAAATATTTGTACCAAGGCTCAACCATACAATTTACCTGGGCCCGCTGTGTGTTCCCAATTACCTACTCATATACAGTTCCCTCTCAAAATTTTTCTGATACCAAGAAATTCAACACCACCGTATCCTCATTGAGTACTGGAATTGAGAGTTCTACTATATCGGTGAGGGCTGATATTTTTTGGAGTGAGGGGTTTGAATCCCCCCTTAAGCCCTGGAAGTACGATTTAGATTTAGTCGGCTTTTACGGATCAGCCGATTTTCATTTTCCTAAAGTGAGTACCAGTATGGAGGCGGGGTATACTAACTTGAAGGGTCAGATCTTTCATGAAGTAAGCCCCTATGTATCTTTGGAAAACCTTTCCGCTGTTTTTGTGAAGGCCGGGATAAGTGGTGCAATTAATAATCGCTTCACACTAATCTTTAATGCGGGTGGGATATTTAGTGAGCTTGGAGAGGGCTCACGTCTAGATACTGTACCTTTTATTACAGGGGGAGGTTTTTATCCTATTCGTTTTTACGCGGATAATATGTCCGCCTCCCTATCCGGAATAAGTGTAGGCTGTAAATACGAGCATCCAAAGATCCCTTTTAGTCTTACCTCCACCTATTATGTAACCGCCACTCCGCTTCACAGTGAGTATTTACAAAAAGTCTATGATAACTATCCAATTTCTTTTCATTATGAAAAGAAGGAAGGCGGTGATATTTCTCCCTTTCATCACGGTCTATTATTATCGGCGGATTTCGGAGACCACGATTCCTCTTTCACTATTTCGGCCCATCAATACGTACCGGTGTCAAATATTATTGAAGAACTTCGGACTGGAGAAGAGGAGGGTATAAGCCCAGCGAAGCAGGATGAGGCCAGGGGTACACTACGCTGGGGTGGGTTCGGAATCTCCTGTTCATTAAAATTGTAATTTTATTGTTGACAATAACTATGTGATGTACCATAATGATGGTATGGCAGTGATGATTAAACGTACAACCTTTTCATTCGATAACGACACAATACAAAGGATAAAACATTTATCTCACTTTTGGAATGTTTCACAGGCGGAAGCTGTAAGAAGAGCAGTAGAAATAGCCGAAACTGAAACACTTAATCAGCAAAAGAACATAGAGCAGGAATTAGTGAAGTATCACACGGAGGGGGGGCTGGCTTCAGAAAAAGCGGAGGCTTACCTATATGAGGTTAAGAAAAACCGGGACAATTGGAGAGATTAAAAGTGATACTGCTGGATACAAATTATCTCATAAAAGCTTTGGTTCCGGAGTCTAATGAATCATTAAAAGTACGAAAATGGGTGGAGCAGAAGTCGGAACTCATTACAACATCAATTTCGTGGTACGAATTCCTATGCGGTCCAGTCGATGAAAATGGGAAGAATCTGATGGAATTAATATTGCTGGGACGTATTGTCCCTTTTACAACTGATTGTGCTCGTGAAGCAGCCCATCTTTTTAACGCTGTGAATCGGAAAAGAAGTCTTCGAGTTGATGCTATGATTGCAGCATCAGCTATTGTATTCAATGCAGAGCTTGCAACAGATAATATGCGGGATTTTTCCGCTTTCTCAAAATACGGTCTTACATTGCTATAAGATACGGAATGAGTATATGTTGAGGGTATCTTCAAACTCGTTGATCACTCCAACAATTTACTCCCCTGGAAAATCGTTACTATTTCGGCACGGTTTTCGCCTGACTTGTACACGATTCTGTAATTTCGAAATAGTATTTCTCTCAGTTGAGGGTCATTGTATTCTGGTACAATCCGGCCTATGTGGGGAAAGGTTCGGATGGTCTCGATACTTTCGAGTATTTTTAATGCAAAATTACGGGCGTAAGATGGAGAATCCTTCGAAATGTAGGTGATAATTTCTTCAATATCCGATAGTGCTTTTTTGGACCACAGTATTTCTACTTCAGCCATCTATGAATACGTTTCTTTACTTCTTCATGGGAGACGTTGGCGCCCTCGTGGATATCTTTTAATCCTGCTTCAACTTTTTCCATGAAATAGAGCTTCTCCATGATATCTTCATAAGTTGCGTCATCAGGTAATTCTTGGATGGCTTTTATTGCATTGTCCTTTGTGATACCCATAACCGAATTATACATCTAATGCTCCTTATTTCAAATAGCAAGAACCAGCAACAAGGACCAAGATCCTTTTACTTTCAAAACTCCCCGTGTTCGAGAAAGCTGTAGTATTTGTGCTGGGTGAATATAATGTGATCGAGTAGTTCGATGCCCAGGGTCTCTCCGGCCTGGCGTAGACGGGTGGTGATCTCCCGGTCTTCGTCGCTGGGGTCCACATTGCCCGAGGGATGATTATGTGCTGCGAGCACTGCGGTCGCCCTATCCTGCAGCGGGTCGGAGAAGACCTCGCGCGGATGGACTATGGTGCGATTCACCGAGCCAATGGACACTACCCGAACACTTATCACCTCGTGGGCACCGTTTAGGCTGATGCTGAGAAAATGCTCTCGCTGCCGGTCGGCGTAATGGCGAATAACCGGAAGCACATCCTGGGGGAAACGAATCCTGTTTTCCGCAGGGCGTAAGCGGCGCCGGCCGTATTCGAGGGCGGCACAGATTTGTGCGGCCTTGGCGGTACCGATTCCGGGGATTGCTCGAACTGCGTTTACTTCAATGACCGGTTCAGAGCTTTGGTCGAGCACCTGAAGCAGGGTGGCGGCAATTTTTTCCACCGAGTTGCCCTTGATTCCCGAACCGATGATCAGCGCTGTTAAATCGAGATCGCTGAGCCGGTCGGGGCCTTGCTGCAATAGTCGCTCTCGGGGGCGTACGTGCTCTTCGACGGCCCCCTCAAGCGGATGTTCAAATACTTCTTCTTGATACCTCATACCTCACTAGAGGGGGAAAAGTGCCGGTGTGCTTCAAATTATTAGTGATTTTTTTCCATATTTATATCTTCCACATAGTAGGGCATCAACAACAGGCTAAATTCCGGGCCCGATTGGGATGAGGTTCGATATTCATGGTAAAAACGGCTTATTTCCGGTGGCAGAAAATCCGTATATAAGTTCCTCTGGTCCGCCCTTTCTTGTAAGCGTGTGCTGTACTGATGTAGAGCGGTGCTCAATCTTTTTCCCGGAGTAATTCCCATCCAGCTGTCGGCGTAGGCGTAATCTACCAATTCCAATTCTTTTGATGTACCAAGTTTTTCCGCAATAATATCGAGGGCCTCTCGATAACCGCCGAGTGTGTCGACCAGTGCGCGATTCTTCCCCTGGGTTCCCGTCCACACACGACCTGCAGCACGCTCTTTGACCTCCTCAGTGGAGAGGTCACGGCCTTCGCTCACTACTTCTATGAACCGATTATAGGTAGCCTCAATAAACTTTGTAATCTCTTCCTTCTCATTCTGATTCAGTCGACGGTACATGGCGGCGAAATCCGACTGGGGACTCTGCTTGACTACATCCCAGGAAATTTCCTGTTTTTCAAGAAGTCCCGCAATGTTCGGAAAAATAGCTATAACGCCGATTGAACCCGTCAGGGTAAAGGGTGAGGCGACAATAGATTCGGCAAAGGCGGACATATAATATCCGCCGCTGGCGGCTGCGCCGCCCATAGAAACAATCACCGGTTTCGCGTTGCTCCCCGTCCTGCATAATTCTACTTCTCTGGCGATGATATCCGACGCCTGGGCCGATCCCCCACCTGAGTGTATGCGTAGCAGAATTGCCTTCACTTGTGTGTCCTCTCGGGCCGCCCGGATAGCCGCAGCTGTAGTCTCAGCTCCTATACCGGCCCCTGGTTGCCCCTCTCCCGTATGGATCGGTCCGACCGATTGGATAAGAGCTACCTTGGTGGTTGGTGCGGTGTTCCAGTCTCGGCGGACCTGTTTTCGTGGTAAAGAATCCTTTATTGTGCTGTTAGAAGTAAAAAACGGCATTTCTTTCTCTAATTCATTTTCTAATTCATCCTTCTGCAGAACGCCGTCGATTAGTCCCGCCGAAAGTGCCTTCTCAGCATTAAAATAGGGGCCACTTTTTATAAGTTCCGCGGCGGGGCCGTTCAGTTTTTCACCCCGTCCCTCTTGTATGATACGTGCAAGTTCATCAAAAAAACCCTGGAGCATATACTCCAGTGATTCCCGTTCGGCAGGGGGCATCGATTCTTCGGAAAGAAAATTATAGGCGGTTTTGTAGTCTCCGATTCTAAAATTCTCCACTTCAATACCGTATTTCTTGAAGAAGGTTTCAAAATACGGACTGGAGGCGGAAAAACCGCGCAGATCAATTATTCCCTGGGGTTGAATATAAAGGGCATCAGCTGTGGCGGCAGCCAGGGTATATTCTACTCTACTCATATAATCGCTATAAAAGATAATCTTTTTTCCACTCTCTTTTAGTCTTAAAAGCGCATCCCGCAGTTCTCGCATAGTACTTAAAGACATTTGGGTATGCTGATTCATAAATACCAGACCGTGTAGTGATGGTTCTTTCGCAATTGCATCTATTTCATTTAATTTGTTGAGTAGGGTATGCTCATCTATACGCAGATAAAAAGGACCGAAGCTTACTCCCTGAGGTGCTTCATATACCCCCGGTCCTAAATCGTATTCGTAATACAACTCATTTCCAAAGGCATCCGGGTGGTTAAAGGGTCGGGGGGATGACTGGAGATGGGTTGAGCCCGATTGAAAAGAACCAGATGAATCAGTTCTCACGGAGGATCCGCCGTTTATGTTGGAAAGGGCGATGCTGAAGGAAGCTCCCAGTGCTTCATCTTCAAAGTCGTATCCAAAGCGTGCCTGCACTCCGTTTATGGGTTCAAAATGCAGGCCGACCTTTGGTAGACGAACTTCTTCAAGGGTCCACGGGAGATCGGCAAAAATGGAGATGCGGGTGCCGGCTTGGGGTAAAGCGAACTCCAGGGGTCTCAGGGCAAGTCCGGTTGTATAGACGGGATCTTTCTGTGCAGGTACGTTGGCTCTCGCTCCTAGTGATAGATAATCCGTTGGCCGCAGGAGCACTCCGGTATTCCATGACGAGGTTCTGTCATCGAATGTAGATGTAGTGAGGGCGGTACCAAAATAGAGATTGTCCATCAATGGAAATGAAACGGTGATGGTGTGATAATTTTCATCTTCCACAGAAGAATAACCGTATCCAAGGAATTGGCTGTGCAGGTAGAGGGTAAAATCCTCGGTAAAGCCGTCTTCATCATAGTTGTGTATATAGCCGAATCCGGTGCCGTGTCCGAAGCTCAGGACCGCTGGATTTACAAAACCCCCGCTCATTGAGCTTGAGATTGCTACGCTCTCCGCCCCGCTTTCATGCACCGGGGCCGAATCGGAAAAAACAAGTGCCGCCGGCAGCAGCATACATGCAGCGACTAGGGTGAAAAATATACTAACCTTTTTCATGGATATCCTCCTATGTCGTAAGCTTATCTATAAATAGGAAAAACTTCAAAGAAAAGCGGCAGATTTCAGCAATTATACATTTGAAAATTATATAAATAATTGCACTCTTAGAGTGCTCCCATGTTGGGTGTGCTGAAGCAGTTGTTTATTGGCGAGAGGGCGTAGTTTAAAAATCTGTGGGCCCTGAGCCGAGAACTCCTATTATGGATCGCATTCCGGAGAATTTCCTTCTTGTAGCATAGGAGGGACTTTTACAATTACATATTTCAAAAAGCTAAATGAAAAATGTAAAAATTATTGTAAAAAGATGCAAATAAAGAGTATTAGGTAAAAAATTTTCAATTTAATAAAAGTGAAATGAAAATTAAACTTTACTTTTCTAAAAACGCCGGATATAGTCATACAAGGAGTTGATAATGACGGCGGAACAAATGTGGAATAAAGCTCTTCATGTATGGAACACAGGGGCCCGTGAACTGGAAAGTCTGAGTAATCATATTGACCAAAAGTCCTTTATACGCTGTATCGAAGAAATTGCTGCGTGCAAGGGAAGAATAATCACTGCAGGAGTAGGAACCTCCGGTGCTGCGGCCAAAAAGATCGCCCATTCTCTTTCATGTATAGAACGGCCGGCCTTTTTTCTCGATGCCGGCGACGGTGTCCACGGGGGATTGGGAGTTGCTCAAGGGGGAGATATCGCAATACTTATCTCAAAGGGCGGGAATACTCGTGAAATACTCAATGTGGTCCCTGCATTACAACAAAAACAGGTCAAAATCATAGGTGTTACAGAGAATGAGGCGTCGGTTTTGGCCGAATCAAGCAGCATTCTTTTAAAGGTAAAAATTGAACGGGAGGCGGATAGTTTCAACATGCTGGCAACCACCAGTACTATGGCGGTTACAGCAGTGTGGGATGCGATCTGCATTGCCCTCATGGAATATACCGGGTACAGCCGGGAACAGTTTTCAGTTATTCATCCCGGTGGTGCAGTTGGTGACCGGCTATTAAAGGGAGAGGAGTAGTGAGCAGAAGAATGAAAGCAGCAGTTTTTGAAGGTCCGGAAAAACTTATTGTCAAGGAAGTCGAGCTCGCGAGGTGCGGCTCGGACGATATTATTATCAAGGTCCACGCCTGTGGTATATGCGGCGGGGATATTCGCAATTTTTACAACGGGCTTCGACATGGAGTAAAAAGCCAGATTATGGGGCACGAGTTTACCGGTACGGTAAGTGAAGTCGGGGCTAATGTCACAAAGTTCAAAGTAGGAGACAAGGTTGCAGCTGCTCCTGATGTAAGCTGTGGTGAATGTTATTACTGCAAACGCGGGTGGGTAAATCTGTGTGAAAATCACAAGATGATCGGCACCCATTGGCCGGGAGGTTTTGCCGAGTATGTGCATATTCCGGCTCTAGTGCTGCGGCGCGGCTTTATTCATCCCGTTCCGGAGGGGGTAAGTTTGGATGCTGCCTGTCTGTCTGAACCAGCTTCGTCGGTAATCGCCTCGATGGAGAATGCCCATGTAAGCCTGGGCGACTCGGTTCTGATTATTGGTGATGGACCTATCGGATGTCTGTTTATTGAGATTGCCCGGGCCAACGGCGCTTCTAAGATTATTATGGCGGGGCGTATGCGCCGCCAGGAGCGGGTAAAAAAGTTCAAGCCGGACCTTCTTATCGATGCAAGCGCATCGGATGTCGCCACACGGGTGCGGGAGTTTACCAGTGGACTTGGGGTGGATGTGGCTGTATGCGCTAATCCTGTGGTTGCTACCCAGGAACAGGCGGTCCAATCGGTTCGCAAGCGGGGCAGGGTTATCCTCTTTGGCGGGGTGCCGAAGAACGCGCCCATGACCAGTCTCAATAGCAATACCATCCACTACAACGAGATAGAGGTCGCAGGGGCTTTCAGCTATGAAGTGCGGCATCACCTGGCGGCATTAGCGGCCATCCAAAAGGGATTGCTAACCCCGGATAACTATTTTACTAAAGTTGTAGCATTAGAAGATGTTGCGGAGGGGTTTGTTTCTGCCAAAACAGGCAAGAATCTAAAGATCTTGGTCAAACCCTGATATCTGACTTGAAAGGAATAAAACAGCATGAATGAGATTGATATTCGTCTAGAGGAATTAGAAAAAACCGGCCGGAATATAAAAGTTGGCCTTATCGGCGCCGGCCAGATGGGAACCGAGATCATTACGCAGATCGGCGAGATGGTGGGTATTGATATCGCTGTGGTGGTCGATTTAGATGCCGAAGGGGCTGCGACGGGCTACGGTCACTCAAAGAAGAAACCCAGCGTGGTTAAGGTAAGGAGTCTCGAAGAGGCCGAGAATGCCTCCGCAGAGGGGAAGGCCGTTGCCGCCGAGGATTTTACCATCGCAACCCGCCTGTCCTGCGTCGACGCCGTTGTCGATGCCACGGGCTCTACCGAAATGGGTGCTAGAATATCGATGGATGCAATCAACCACGGCAAGAACATCGTGATGATGAATGTTGAGTGTGATATCACCATTGGGCCCATCCTGCGCCAGATGGCGGAAAACGCCGGTGTTGTCTACAGTCTTGCGGCTGGTGACGAGCCGGCGGCGATCGTTGAGCTCTATCGCTTTGCAAAGGCCTTGGGTTTCGAAATTATCGCCGCCGGTAAGGGGAAAAACAACCCTCTAAACCTTTATTCTACACCGGATACCGAACGCGAAAAGGCGGAGAAACGAAAAATGAGTGCAAAGATGCTGTGTGAATTCGTAGACGGCACAAAAACAGCAATCGAAATGGCTTCAGTATCAAATGCAACTGGGCTAATTCCTGATACACGCGGGATGCACGCTGCGAAAGCAACCGTGCCTGAGCTCAACAAGGTGTTTGTACCGTGTTCCGACGGTGGTGTTTTACGCAGCCGTGGGGTTGTTGATTTTGCCATTGGGGTTCATCCTGGAGTTTTTCTGGTGGTTGCAACCGACAATGAACGTATCAAGGAAGGCTTAGTACAGCGTGATATGGGTGAAGGCCCTTTCTACACACTCTATCGTCCCTTTCATTTATGCAGTATTGAAGTCCCCTTAACCATCGCCCAAGGCGTCCTGTATGGGGAATCCTCCGGTCATCCTAAGCAGAAACTTACTTCCGAATGTATAGTTGTTGCGAAAAAAGACTTAAAGCGGGGGGACACACTGGATGGAATTGGGGAATACTGTTATCGCGGCAGTATTGATACCTATGAAACGGCAAAAGAGCAGAAACTCCTGCCTTTGGGCTTGGCAAAAGGCTGTGTTCTCAACATCGATGTATCAAAAGATACGGTCATTACCTATGAGATGATTGAATCGATACCGGAATCTGCTTTACTGCAATTGAGAAAACTGCAGGACACACTACCAGTGTAAGGGAGGCAATGGAATGCGTTTGATCGGATTGGATGTAGGTACGACCGGTTGCAAGGCAATAGTTTTTACTACCTGCGGCGAAGTGATAGGTGAAGACTTTCAAGAATATGATATAGATACTGCCGGGGATTCCTTTGCAGAACAGGATGCAGAGTATGTATGGACCTGCGTAAAAAAGGTACTCAAGGGATCCGTACGCGCTGCCCGTGAAACGAGCCCGAATGGACAAGATAATGAAGTGCGTGCGATGGGTGTGTCGGTACAAGGTGATGCTGTAATTCCGATTGACGGCCAAGGGAAAGCCCTTGCGCCGGCGGTGCTGGGTATGGATTACCGGTCTCATTTGCAATCCTCCAGAGCAGCCGAACTGTGCGGTGAGCGGGAACTATTTAAAAAAACCGGAATGCGCCCCCATCCAATGAACAGTGTTACAAAAATGATGCTCCTGAAGGATGAAAAGAAGCTGGTATACGAGTCGGCTGAGGGGTTAGTTACCTATGCGGATTTTATCTACGGAAAGTTAGGTGCTCCCGGGTATATTGATTACAGCATGGCTTCGCGAACTATGGCTTTTTCTTTAGCTGCCTATGATTGGGACCCGCAGATATTACATGCCCTTGGAATAGATAAGAAAAAGCTCTCCACCCCTGTGGCCTCAGGTACACCAATCGGTACAATTGATCCGGGTGTAGCAGCAGAGGTGGGGCTTTCGGAAAATGTAAAAATAGTAAGCGGCGGGCATGATCAAACCTGCGCTGCGGTGGGCGCTGGAAGTATTTTTCCAGGTGTGGGGGTCGTTTCTACCGGCACGGCGGAAGTGTTTTCTGTGTTGCTTGAAAAACCACGCTTGGATGATGAGATGTATAACGGATATTACCCGTGTTATTGCCATGTTGTTCCTCAGGCATATTTCAGCTTTTCTTTGAACCACGTCGGCGGGTTGCTTCTAAAGTGGTACCGGGATTCGTTTTGTCAAAAGGAAGCTGAAGAAGCACAGCAGCAAGGGAAGAGTGTGTTTTCATTACTTGATGAGCGGATGCCGGAAGGGCCTACTGAGGTAATGGTGCTACCCCACTTCAACGGAAGCGGTACTCCCTGGTGCGATATGCAGTCAAGGGGGGCTGTTATCGGTATGACCCTCAACACTTCGAAGTACGAAGTAGCACGGGCTATTCTGGAATCGCAAACCTACGAGCTTGCAATTAACATACAAAAAATACTTCCGGAGTATGAACAGCTTACAGAAATTACTGCAGTTGGGGGAGGTGCGAAATCACCCGAATGGCTGCAGATAAAAGCTGATGTACTGGCAGTACCCATAAAAACTATGGAGTGTTCTGAGGCCGGATGCATGGGTGCAGCAATAGTCGCTGGTGCCGGCTCCGGAGTGTTTCAGTCCTTACAACAGGGGGTAGATGTGATGGTCCGGGTAAAGAAAATTTACAGGCCAAATGAAAAGCGGGTAGAGAGATACAAACAGTTGTTTTCTACCTATCAGAAAGTGTATCCGGCATTAAAACCCCTTTATCAAAGCTTAAAAAATGGATGATCGTTATCTGCATCTTATCCCCCATAATTGTGCCCTGCAAATTCCGGCGTTGTACGGGAGTCTAAAGTCGGCTGAGAGTAAAGCCGCGGATTTTATACTTGCAGCACCCGGGGAAGTTTCGGGCTTAAAGGTAACTGAATTGGCCCTGCGGGCGGGATGCAGCGAGGCTACTATTATACGGCTCTCTGCATAATCGAGGCATTATACCTGGATTTTCTAATTCGATATCAGCAGCAGCGCATACCGATTTTGGAAGTTTAAAATGAAATAGTCCACATCAATAAATGGTGTTAAGGAGGAAAGCTCTTGAAAAGTTTTGATATTATCTCATATGGAAAAAATGCTGACTGGGATTTTTCTCAGTCGGTAGACGGTGTGAATTTGGATTTGCGTCATGTGGAGGGGGACCCGGAGCATGTGTATCGGTTCTACGTAAAGGGTGATGGTTTATCTGTTGAATTAATACCTTCAAAGGGGCTTTCTATCCGTGATGTGTGGTTTGGTAATAGTCCGTTCTTTTGGGATGCTCCGATGGAGCAGTTGCCGGATCCTAAAGATGTTGATCTTACTGCACCGCTCCTGATTGATGGTGAACAAGTTGAAGGTATGCGGTGGATAGCCTATTTTGCGGCTCACGTTGAAATGATGGGGCTTCGCAACTGGGGAATCGCAACAAAAAAGGACGAAGAGTTCTATGCCTTGCACGGGAATGTGTCCAATATTCCCATAGATACATTGCATATCGAAGTATATCCGGAAAAAATAATTGTAAGCGGAATGTTCACTACTCATGATGCGCATAGTTGTGTAATAAAGGACTCTGGGTTATATCCTGAGTTTGAAGTTACAAAGCGGGTGGAGATAGACCGTACGTCCCCGCAAATCCAAGTACATGACAGTGTGAAAAACGTATCGAAAAAAGCGCTGTACCCCGATTGGGGATACCATATACAGCTTCGTCCCCAAGTGGAGGCTGAACTGCTTATTCCTTCACTGCAGGTAAGAGAGCGTTTTAAATCTCCGGTGCCGGAAAACCATGAGCGTTGGTATCCGGCAAAGGTTACTTCAAATCGTGAGGAACGCGGCTATATTCATAAAAAGTTAAATATTGAGTCTTTGTTTGAAGACGGCAGCAGTGGGTTTAAAACCCTGCTTAAATATAAGGACGGGACTGGAATTATGTGTTGCCTGCCACCTTCACCTTACACTATGTCGTGGTTTTCGTGCGGAGGGGCGGAGGGAGAGAACTTTATGTTCCCTCCTGAAAACAATCAGGCACCACAGCCGGTACTTCACAAAAATTGGGACGGTGTTGGTCCCGAAATAGGGGCAAGTGCCCTTGATCATGACGGAGATGTTGATCCGGAAATACAGCAGAAAAAACTTGAGCCTGGTGAAACGCAAGACTTACGGATTACTATTGCTTTAACTGATAAACCGCAGTCAAAGCAGTTAGAGGAAGAGATTCGTAAGTATAATAAAGGACGGCAGCTATGTTGAGGTGGAAGCTAAATAAGCAAACCAAACAGACCTGGCAAAATTTACCATCAGAAATATGTGTTTGCAATTTTGATGGAATGGGGTATTCTAATATCTATGCTTAAACTCCTTATTGTAGACGACGAAGATGTAATCCGTGAAGGGTTGTGTTCAGTTGTTGATTGGGAACAGCTAGGATTCCACGTTGGTGGTACTGCAGCGAATGGAGAGAAAGCGCTTCAGTTTATGGAGCAGTGCTATATTGATGTGGTACTTGCCGATATACGTATGCCCAAGCTTTCCGGAATCGAATTAGCACAGGAAATTCAACACAGATACCCTCATGTGAAAGTAATCATTCTCAGCGGCTATGATAGTTTTGAATACGCACGTAATGCCATCCGTTACAATGTGTTTAGTTATTTGCTTAAACCCTGTCGCGAAGAGGACATAGTGGATGTATTCACACGTTTAAAAAATGCAATTGATACACAAAGAAAGCATGAACAATTGGTCTCGGATGCGGCGGATGCACTGATTATTGAAGAAATGCGGGCCCTTGGAAGCGGCTGCGGCCCCTATTTTCCCCGGCTTACCGAATGGGTCGAAGTAAAGCAGAATGCCTATATTTATATTTTGTCGATTTACCCTAAGCCTCCCTTCTTATATGACTGTGAGGATGATTGGGATACAGTACTCTACAGGCTGCAAACCGAATATCTAAATGAAACAAAGGATAATGATATATTGTTCTGTTCATTGAACGGCAACAACCGCTATATCGTTCTTTCAGAACAGCCACCGGAAGAGATTGAAATAAAACTCAACTCTTATCTTGGCAATTGTGGGTATTTTTCTGGTACCGTAGTACAACTTACAGATGATGAATGGCGAAGTCATATTAAACTCTTACTTGAGAATCTTCATTTACGGGTAGCCTCTGATGAACGGATCATACAAATTGATTTTATGAGCACAATTAATGAGGGAATAGAGCACAAGGATGAACTGAAAAAGGCCAATACCGGGTATGACGACGCTCTTGCTCGCTTTGAATGCGATGCAGCACTTCAATCTTTATCGCGATATATTGAAGAGTTGAAGTCATCGAAAACCAGTTCCCTGGAGCCTTTGATTAAGTATATTGAGGCGGGGTTTATATCCGCAAGAGAATCATGTGTTGAGGGGTACACGATTTTTGACGAGGTGTATGGAACTATCGGGGATCTAATATCGGCGATAAGAGGTGTGGTTAGGTTAGAAGAAGCAAGAGAAATTCTTACCTACTGGATGGAACAAGCCTCTCAAAAAAGAGACTGCACCAATAATCCTTCCAGCAGAATAGTAATTCAAAGGGCGATGAGCTACATAACCCATAACTATGATCAGGATTTTAGTCTTGACGATTTAGCTGAGCATCTTTGCCTTACTCCTTCTTATGTATCTAGATTATTTAAAATGGAAATAGGACGTAATTTTAAAGAGTATCTTACTCAGTATAGAATTGAAAAAGCAAAAAAACTTTTATTAAGCAGCACGATGAAAGTATATGAAATTGCAGACCAGGTCGGATTTAAAGAGCAGCACTATTTCAGCAATGTGTTTAAGAAAAATCAGGGGTGCAGCCCTCAGCAGTATCGAAATTTTTTTCGGGACAAAGCTGAATGAAATCCACGATTAGCTCAAAGCTAAGCTTGGCCTTCGGAGTCCTTGTGTTTGTAGTGTTGATCTTTGCCGGTTTTCTGGTGTATTTCCAGTTTGAACGGGAATTGAGTCTCACAATCAACAACTCTCTGGAGACTACTTCTGAACTAATTAAAAAAAATGTGAATGCCAGTATCAAATACAATAGTGATGAAGTTCGAAAGGACTTACTCATAGCCGAATATCTGCTCGGAAATAATGTAACTGTTTCAAAAGATAAAACACGGCTTTTCAATATCCATAACATAATAAATGAACAGGAGAAATTGATCGAAATACCGGTTATGGAGGTAGATGGAACCCCGATCTCTGGAGAGAACCTGTTAGTCGATGAAATTGCCGAACGCACCCAGGGAATTGTGACCATGTACCAACTTGTGCCTGAAGGTTTTATTGCTATTTCAACAAACAAGAGGAACCGGGACGGAAAATCAGCACTTGGTGAGTTTATTCCGGCGGGTTCACCGATTCATACCCTTGTGATGCGTGAAAGGACCTACTACGGTCGAGACTATTTTGCGAAGAACTGGCATTTTGTTGCGTATAAAAAAGTATTTCAAGATGACGAGGTAATCGGTGCAATTTGTGTTGCTCAGAAACAGGTGGAGCTTGAAAAACTGCGACGAGAGATTGAATCGGTAGTAGTGGGAAATGAAAGTGTTCCTTATATTATTGATGCTGTAGCAAAAACAGTGCTTCTTCCTCGTCCAAAAAACGAAATAATGGATTATTCCACGCTGATAGATATTTCTTTTATGCGTAGTGGAAGAATTATTTATACCCACCAGATCCCGAATGAAAACCGTACTGAACAGTGGCTGGCCTATTTTAAGTTTATCCCCGAAATGAATTGGATCATATTTGTAGGTTCTTCTATGCAGGATTTTTACGGCGGTTTATATAAGATGCGGGACAGCATGCTTTTAATAATCGGAGGAGCTATACTGTTAGCAATTACTTTAAGTGTAATTTTGGGCAGACAGATTACAAAACCGCTCACTGTAATAACTAGTAAAATTAAGGAAATTTCCGAAGGAGATGCCGACCTTTCGAAAAAGCTTTATATCAGGTCGAATGATGAAGTAGGCCTTTTGGCTGAGTATTTTAACACGTTTGTGGGCAAATTGCGGGATTTTCAGGAAGTTGAGCGGCACCGGCTTGAATTGCTTATTCGGGATATACAAATGAATGCACTCCAGGCTCAAATCAATCCCCATTTTCTCTATAACACCTTAGAAACGATACGCTTTATGATAGTTATGAAGAATGAGAAAGCAGTAGATATGGTGAAGCTATTGGCGGATTTGTTCCGCGTGAGTATCGGTAGAGGAGAAGCCTTTGTCACTTTTAGACATGAACTCGAGCATGTGAATCTCTATTTAGCAATTCAAAAAATAAGATACTCCAACAGGTTTTCGGTTGAAATCGATATCCCCGAGAGTATCTTAAACCTTTATACTGTGAAGTTCATTTTTCAACCGATTGTTGAAAATAGTGTCCACCACGGTTTTGAAGAGTTAGATTCAGGGGGGATAATTTCGATTGCAGCCCGCTTGAAGGGTGATATGGTTCGTATTGAAATTAGTGATAATGGAACTGGGATACCTGAAGAACAGCTAAATCGTTTGCAGGAGCAGCTGCAAGGTAGAAAAAAGCCGGGGAGCGTTGGTTTACAGAATGTCTATGACCGGATTCATCTTCATTTCGGAGATAAATACGGGTTGGAACTTCAGGATAGAAAGAGCGGTGGTGTACACGTAATAATCTGGGTTCCGGTTCTCATGAAAAAGCCACAGGATGATTATATAAATGATACTTCTCTTCTTATTTTCAATTCTTGAATTTTCAAAAATAATATAAGAATATAAAAAACTTAAGCTTTTGTCTGAATAATAAAAAGCTTTATAAATATAGATATTTTGAATAAAATAACAAAAATTTTCTCATATAATGCAAAATATTACACAAAAAGGCAAAAATACAGTGCTTGTATTCTACTGGTTCGATGTTACAATTTTATTAAATTTTCTTAATAAAGGAGTTGGAAATGAAAAGATTGTGTTTTGTTTTCATCATTGTGCTTTTGGCTGTGCCGTTTGCACTTATGGCCAATGGTCAGTCTGAAGATGCACAGACGAAAATCGCCTTCTGTTTTCAGGATCTGGAAACTGAATTTTGGGTAGCTGGACACAAAGCTATTACCGAAACTCTTCGGGAAGCAGGTGTAAAGGTAATTGAAAAGAACGCCAATGAGGATGCCAACCGGCAGCTGGAGCAGGTGAAAGATGTAATCACCCAGGGAGTCGATGGAGTAATTATTATCCCTCAAGATGGTGAAAGTGCCGTCACTATTTCCAAGGTGTGTAATGAAGCCGGCGTGCCAATCGGTGTGTTTAACCGGCCGCCCTCCGACAAGAGTGCTGATTCAGTAGTTGTAGTTGCAAACAATGAGGTTATTGCGGAATCTGCTGTTGAGCATATGGCGCAAGAGGCTAAAAAGCTAGGCCGAAAGGTTACTCCGGCTATTATGGTAGGAGACCTTGGGGACCCAAATGCTGTTGGACGCCGAAAAGGGTTTTACAATGTAATTGAGAAGTATCCGGAACTCTGGACTCAAGACCCAATTGAAATTCCTACCAAGTGGGATGCAAATGTGGCCCTTGCGAACTTGCAGAGTGCTATTCAGGCAAATCCGGACATCGATTTTCTGTTCACCTCATCAGACTTTCTATTTCCGGTTATCAAGTCGGTCCTCGCCCCGCTTGGTAAGTGGCAGAAGACCGGCCACGAAGACCATGTGTTACTTGGTGGTTTAGACGGAGATAAGACCGCATGTGAACTGCTGCACCAAGGCTATCTGGATGCTACAGGCGTACAAGATGTATTTGCTGAAGCTGAGATGATCCTGGATGCGTTGATGAAGGCTATTGAAAATGGGAACGAAACCCCGAATGAATGGCTTTATGACGAAGGTTTTGCACTTACACAGGCAAATCTGGAAGAACGAGATATGGACATGTGGGGCTGCATCCTGCGTGCTGAAGAGTAAAAGACAGCACATACCCCGCATTATGATGAAGGGGAGGCACTTACTATGCCTCCCCTTTTTATAAGGGAATGAGACATGAATTTGAAATTACCTTGGCACTCTAAATCTGCCGAACCCTACACCTTACGGGATCTGCCCCGTAGAGTATTACTCTCAGAGTATTTCGTCCTTTATCTTACTATAGTCTACGTAATACTGCTGCTTCCTTTTATTCCGTGGCTGCTGAATCCGATGAATATCAAAAACATTTTATCGAATGCATGGCCCCTTTTGGCGCTTGCTATGGGACAAACATTTGTATTGATAGTGATCGGAGTTCCGGACTTGTCACAAACTTCTATTATGGCCCTTACGAGCGTGGTAGGTGCAGTAGTTATGTCGAACTACTTTGATCCTGTGTTGTTTAGTAAAAGCCCGCTGTGGGGAAGCCTTATTGCTGAGAATGGAGGAATATTTGCCGGTACCAGCCTGGCCACCCTCGGTGGAGTTGTGGTAATGCTCAGCGTCGGCTTGCTTATTGGTCTTTTTAATGGTATTTCCGTGGCCTTATTCAAGATGCCGCCGTTTATGGTTACCCTGGTCGGCTGGAACTTGTGGGCCGCCATAGCAACATTCCTTCCGAAATCGGAAAATATCCGACATCTGCCGGAAGGCTTTGTGGCCATTGGTAGCGGGAATATCGGGCCTATTTCAATTGCAATGTTAGTTGCACTTTTGCTTGCAGTTTCAGGACATTTTGTACTAAGTAAAACACTCTTTGGAAAACGAGTGTATGCAACGGGACTAAATCCTAAGGCGGCAAAGGTGTGCGGTATTCCAACAAAACGAATTATAATTGCTGTCTATATGGTGAGCGGCTTGTGTGCAGCGGTTGGATCAATCCTGTATTCGGCCCGACTTGAAATGGGGCGGCCTACTATGGGATCTACTTTGCTGTTGGATATAATCGGTGCCAATATCATAGCCGGAATAAGCTTGTACGGTGGAAAAGGTAAAGTATCGTGGACCTTTTTTGGAGTATTTTTCTTTATCATTCTAGCGAACTCGCTAAACCACCTGAATCTTCCGTTTTATATGATCGATATCGTAAAAGGATCTATTATCTGCCTGGCTGCAGTATTGGATGTAGTTCGAACCAGGGCGTCGGAACGTCGGGTATATACATAAAAGGGGGCGAATATGGGTGATAAAATATTAGAGTTTGTTGATATTACTCGAAGTTTCTTTGGTGTGAAGGCCCTCGAAAAAATAAATTTGCAATTAAAAGAAGGGGAGATTTTCGGTCTTATTGGAGAAAACGGTGCCGGTAAATCGACTTTGATGAATATCCTCGGCGGAATATTACCTCAGGATGAAGGTTGTATGCTGTTGGATACCCAGGAATACAAACCCGGGGGGCCGAGTGATGCCTCTGCTGCGGGAATAGAGTTTATTCATCAGGAACTTAACCTGTTTATGAACCTTACCGTGGCGGAGAATATCTATATCCACAACTTTCCAACCATGCAGGGTACTCCGATCATACGGAAAAGGGAAATTATAAAGCGGGCGAAGGACTTGCTGGAATCCCTTGGTATGGAAATACAGCCTACCGCTCTTCTAGAGACATTAGCACCCGGCGAGCGTCAGATGGTGGAGATTGCAAAGGCTCTGAGTATGGATGCCCGCATTTACATATTTGATGAGCCGACAACAAGTCTTACTGCCAAAGAGACAACGGGGCTATTTAATATTCTAAAGCGCCTACGGAATGAAGGAAAAACAATTATTTATATATCTCACATTCTAGGAGATGTAGAGGATCTGGCAGATAGTGTTGCTGTTTTGCGGGACGGAAAGGTAATGGGCTCTGGACCAATACAAGACTTTTCTATTGATAAGATGATTTCGCTGATGGTCGGCGGAAGTTTTAAGCAGATTTTTCCGGAAAAGAAAAGTATACCTCAAAAAGAAAAACTTTTGGAAATACAGGAACTTTCCCAAAGCGGCACGGTAAAGGATATCAACTTTTCATTACACAAAGGAGAAATTCTGGGAGTGTTCGGTCTAATGGGGGCTGGGCGAACTGAAATGGCCCGTATGGTGTTCGGAGTTGATCCCTATAGTGACGGTGAAGTGTATATCGAAGGTGAAAAACTACCAAAATCAAATCCAATGGCAAGTATAGAAAAGGGCCTTGCATTCGTAACCGAGGACCGCCGGGAAGAAGGCTTACTTATGGACGTTCCAATTGTCGATAACCTCGGCATGGTTGCTTTGCCGGATTTTTGCCGTAACTATACAAAAATTGTAAATGGTAAACAACTCAATGAAGAAGCGGAGCATGTATCGGAACGCTTGCATCTTAAAGCTACAAATTTGGATGTGATGCCTGCCAAAAGCTTGAGCGGCGGTAATCAGCAGAAGGTGGTGATAGGAAAGTGGCTCTTGAAAACCCCTAGAGTGCTGATCATGGATGAGCCGACACGCGGTATTGATGTCGGAGCAAAGTATGAGGTGTTCAATATCATTAATGATTTGGCCGATAAAGGTGCCGGTATTTTAATGATCTCTTCAGAAGTTGAGGAGCTTATCGGGGTATGCGATCGGATCGTTGTAATGAGCCGCGGAGAAATAATGGATGTCTTTGAAAAAGAGAAATTTACCCAGGAAGCAATAATGCGTTCGGCATTCCGTCAGGGCATGATTGCAACTGCTACAGAGGGAGACGAAGATGAAATCAAATAGAGTACTACGCATGGTCTTGGACAACACCACCTTCGTTATTTTTGTGCTGTTGTTCATTGTGTTCGGATTGTTGGCGCCGAGATTTTTTTCTGTAAAGAACTTTGAGAATATTATCAGCAGCGCCTCCTATATAGGTATCCTCGCAGTAGGGGTAACCTTTGTGCTTCTCACTGGGGGAATAGATATTTCTCTTGGTTCCAATATGTATCTTTCTGCGGTTGTGTTCGGCCTGCTGTTAAACAATGCCGAGCTGCCGTTTGTCATATCTTTGATTGGTTGTTTGGCAACCGGACTGTTAGTAGGTAGCATTAACGCCTTTATAGTTACAAAGCTGAAGGTAGTGCCGTTTATTACTACTTTGGTAACGATGACAGTGGCATTCGGCTTTGGAATTCTGTTAACAAAGTCTACTGCTGTGAATTTTCCCGATAGCATAACTCTAATGAGCACTCACAAGGTGTTAGGTTTTATCCCATTGCACATTTTTATTTTCGTGTGTGTGGTGTTGGTTGCGTCGGTGTATCTCGGGTATACCAAACCCGGTCGGCAGCTGTATGCGGTAGGTAACAACGAAGAATCGGCAAAAAAGGCAGGAATCAAGACGGTTCCGCTTATTGCCCACGCCTATATGATTAGTGGTGTGTGTGCGGCCCTCGGCGGATTTGTATCGATTACTCAGATCGGACGTGTAAATGCTAATTTTGGAGAGGGAATAGAGTTTCAGGCGATAGCAGCTGCTATATTGGGCGGTGCAAGTCTCTTCGGAGGGATAGGTACTGTTTTTCCGGGGACTGTCCTGGGGACTATTATGGTACAGATGATCCAAGCCGGCCTAATCTTCATTGACGTAGACATTTACCTCCAACCGATTGTGCAGGCACTGATTATATTCGGCGCAGTACTAATAGACAGCTTCCGAATCACACAACTGAAGAAGCTCGAGCGAAGACACATTATGAAGGTATAGCAGAGTAGGGAGTAGAAGTTCGTTGTAGCGGCGGATTGATGGAAGCTCAGAGATTGAAATAGTTAATGCTTGAAAAAGAGCACCCATATCCGCCGAGGACAGACACCTCAAGGGATACAAAATGGTATATATATGAAGCATGGATGGAAAACCTTCAAAATTAGTACAAAACTTTCTTTGGGCTTCACTGCTATCATCATTTTTTTGATCGGTATATCCGGCTATTCGGTATATACAGGGAAAAAGATCACCCAAGAATTTAGGCAGATGCAGCAGCAGGAACTTAAGTATGCCGTTGAGCTGCTGCGAATAGAAAATAGAATGACGAGCCTGCTGCACTGGTTAAAGGATGCAGCTGCAGTGCAGCAGGAAACCAATAATACGGGAATTGAAAAAGCCCGGCTCACGTATGAGGAAGTACGGCAACTTATGAACGACCTGGCTGTGCGGACCGAGGAAAACGGTGATGCGGAAATTGCTGCTGATCTAAAAACCATTATCAAGCGTCTGGATACTTTTTACGAGCTTGGTGTAAATATGGTGCAAGCTTTTATTGAGCAGGGGCCGGCCGGAGGTATCCCGCTGAAAGAGTTCCTTGATCCTCGGGTTGAAGCTTTGATGGAGCAGACTGGTGAGTTTGTAGATTCATCCTTGCTAAAACTAGACGGACGTTTTGATGAGCTCATTGAGAAGTTTACCTTTTATACCTATTTTTCTCTCATCTTAAGTACTGTCGCTGTTCTCATCGGTATTTTCTTGAGCTTGACTGTTACCAGGTCAATTTCGCGGGGAGTTGCTCATTTATCAGAAGAGATGGAGCAGCTATCCCGAGGAGAGCTCGACTTGAATGGAGAAGTGAAAGGCCGCGACGAGTTTGCTTTGTTGGGTCGAACTTTTCGGCAGTTTTCACAAAAACTGCGCAGGATTGTAAGAGAAATATATCAAAAGATGGATAGCCTCAAGGAATCCAGCGAAAACCTTGCAGGCATAATAGAAGAGACCACCGCCACAATTTCACAGATCAGCCGTCATATAGAGAGTACTGATAAGGCCATTGAAGAGCAGCAGGAGACAGTCCACAACACTTCAGAGGGAATGCAGCGCAGTATTCGTTCTGTCGAGTTATTACAGACACATATTCAGGAACAGTCTGGTGCTGTAGAAGAGTCTTCATCAGCAGTTGAACAAATGGTGAGCAATATTGAGTCCATTGCCGGAGTAAGCAGCAAAGCAGACAATGTCGTACAGTACCTTTCGGAAAACTCCAAGGAAGGACGATCTGTAATGGATAATGTTGCCAAGCTGATGGGAGAGGTGCAGGCAGACAGTCAGAATCTGGGTAAAGCGAATACGCTTATTTCAAATATTGCAGCTAAGACAAATCTTTTGTCAATGAACGCCGCTATTGAAGCCGCCCATGCAGGCGAATATGGAAGAGGTTTCTCAGTTGTTGCGGATGAAATACGATCATTGGCTGTATCAGCCTCTGAACAGGCAAAAATTACGACCGACACTATAAAAAAGATTTCAGCTTCTATTGAAAATGCAGCTGAAAAATCGGTCTTATCACAGAATTCTTTTTACAGGATTTTCGATTCAGTTGCTGAAGTTAAAAAACTTTTTGAAGAAATCAATAATGGCATGTCTGAGCAAAGTAAAGGTGCCCGAGAAATACGTACTGGCTTAGGAGTGGTCCGCACTACTACCTCAAAAGTAAGTGAGAGTAGCGGTGAAATGCTCAAGGTACAAAGCGCTACTGAATCGGCAATGGAACATCTGGTATCAATTTCCGAGGAAGTGCGGAACGTAATCAGGGAGATTACCGCCGGAACCCATGAAATAAAGGATGTAGTAAACTCTTTGGCAGAGATGGGCCAAAAGACTCAAACCGCAGTACATGCGGTGGAAAATGAAATCTCGTTTTTCCGGACGGGTGAAAATGAAAAGTTTTCATAATAAAATTGACAAAATAAAAAATTTGCATTAAGGTTTTGCTTGATGGGGGAACACATGTATCTGATTGGAATAGATTATGGCACCGGCGGTGGAAAAGCGGCGTTGGTAAACGATCAGGGGAGTATTGCTGCTTACGCTTTTGAAGAATACGAGATTTTTACGGAGCGGCCCGGCTGGTCTGAACACGATGCACAAAACTATTGGTCCTTAGCGGGACGTTTAATAAATAAGGTCTTGAAAGATGCTGCGGTCTCTCCCGAAGAGGTAGCCGGGGTGGCTGTCTCTTCTGCCCTTCCCAGTATGGTGATGGTCGATAAAGAGGGTGAACCCTTATCCCGGGCGTACAACCTGATGGACAGGCGCGCAACCGCACAGGTGCAGCGTGTGAAAGAAGAGATCGGAGATAAAAGGGTATTTGAAATTACAAAAAACCGCTTGGATGACCATCCGGCTCTGGTGAATGTATTGTGGGAAAAGGAGAACCGGCCGGAAATATACCGCAAAATACACAAAGTACTCACAATAGACGGTTTTGTGACCTACAAACTTACTGGGGTTTATTCCTGTCATTTTTCAGGGGCGGCCTTTTACGGGGTTGCCTACGATTTAATCAAACAACAGTTCAACACTGAAATATTGAATAAGCTGGACCTAGATGCGTCGATATTGCCGGGTTTGTACCGTTGTGAGGACATTGTCGGCACAATTACCTCTGAGGCGGCGCGTCATACAGGATTAAGAGAGGGCACTCCGGTTGCCGCAGGGCAGGTAGATTGTAACGCAGGCTGGAGCGGTGCCGGTGCGATTCACGTAGGGGATATACAGATGAACCTCGGAACCTGCGGTAATTTCGGCATAATCCATTCCGAGCCCGTGTTTCACGATTCTATGATTGCTTTTAATTACACCACAGATTCAAATAATACCTATATTACCGTACCAACAACTACTACCGGCGGGCAGCTTATCCGATATCTGCGGGACAACTTTTACACTGCCGAATACAAACAGGCACATCAAACTGGGGAGGATGTATTTGAGCTGATAAACCACGAGGCCGAGAAAGTTTCGGCGGGTAGTGAAGGCTTATTAATGCTGCCGTATCTTATGGGGGAACGCACGCCGATTTGGGATGTGTATGCCCGGGGAGTACTTTTTGGTCTTTCTTTACATCATACCAGAGGGCATGTGGCACGGGCGGCAATGGAGGCTGTTGCCTTTGCACTCTACGATTCGTTTTCAATCATCCGGGAAACGGGGATTCAGATCAATTCTCCCCTCGTTTTGAATGAAGGGGGGGCAAAGAGTACCCTATGGAGATCGATTATCACAGATGTATTTAATATTCCCACTGTAATGGTAAAAAATCGGGTCGGTGCTCCGTATGGGGATGCGATACTCGCCGGAGTTGCAACAGGAGTCTTTAAAGACTTTTCGATAGCCGCAGAAAAGGCAGAGTATGTACAACCAATGGAACCTGACCAGAAACAGCATGAAATCTATGCTGAATATTTCAAGCTATATAAGAGACTGTATGCTCACCTGAAACAGGATTTTAAACCTCTGGCGGAGCTGCGGGAAAAAACGACAGAAAACTAATGAGAAGTAAACGAGGGTGAAATGGAATTAGTAAGCAAACTGAGGCGCCGGGTTAGTGAAGGACGACCGGTAAAAGTTGGAATAATGGGATGCGGACAGATGGGGTCCGGATTGGCACACACAATAGAAACTGTATATGGAATGAATATACAGGCAATCGCCGACATCTATCCCGATCGGGGTATTGAAACCTTCGGTGAGATGGGATTGGGAAAGGATGATATTTGCGTGGTGGAGACCGTGGCTGAGGCGGAGGATGCAATTGCACAAAACAAGCGGATAGTGACACCTGATTCTATGTTGTTAACCGAAGTGGAACAAATTGAAGCGAATGTTGAGGCAACCGGAGTGCCGGATGTAGGGGCACGGGCAGCCTATAATTCAATCATGAACCGTAAACCGATTATAATGCTGAATGTCGAAACGGACATCACCGTCGGATGGTACCTAAATAAATTGGCCCGCCAGTCCGGTACGGTGTATACCGTTGCCTCCGGGGATGAACCTGGTGTGTGTAAAATGTTGTATGAACAAGCCACCCTCATGGGCTTTGAGGTTATTACCCTCGGAAAGGGAAAAAACAACCCGCTTAACCTGGAAGCGACCCTGGAAAGTTGCCGAGAAGAGGCTGAAGTGAAAAATATGAATCCCAAAATGCTGGCGGCTTTTCAGGATGGGACCAAGACAATGGTCGAAATGGCAGCTGTTTCAAATGCAACTGGTTTACTTCCGGATGTACCCGGTATGCATGGCCCCAAAGTTGAGGTAGAAAAGTTAACCTCGGTTTTTATACCGAAAGAGGACGGGGGAATTTTCAGCCGCCGCGGATGTGTGGATTATTCTACTGGAAAAATAGCACCTGGAGTATTTGCAATTGTATATTCCGATAATCCGCGCATTAAAAAAGAGATGAAATTCATCACAAAGAATGATGGGCCTTATTACCTCCACTTTCGACCGTATCATTTGTGTGATTTGGAAACTCCTCAATCGGTAGCCGAGGCGGTATTGCTAAACGAAGTAACCGTTACTGTAGAAAACATGAACTCGGAGGTGGTGTGCCGGGCCAAACGTGATTTGAAGGCAGGAGAGATAGTCGGCGGTATCGGCGGTAATGACTGGCACGGGCACCTGATGACTTATTCCGATGCATCGGCAATTGAGGCGGTCCCCATCGGTATAGGTGAGAAGGGCAAAATGATCCGGGATATCCGCAAGGGTGAAGTGATTACACGGCAGCACATGCAGCCGGACGAGAGCTCCTTTGTGTATCGACTGCGCCAATTACAGGACTCGCTCATGAAACAGGAGGCGTGAGATGGCTGGTACAATGAAGGCGGTGATGGTTCGCCGGCCTATGGAGTTTGGCGTTGAAGAAATTCCAAGACCTGCTACGCCCCGTGATGGACTGTTATTACAGGTCGAGGCATGCGGGCTTTGTGGATCTGATCTACGTACCTTAAGGTCAGGACACCGTAAGGTAAACCTCCCATGGGTTATTGGTCATGAAATCTGCGGTTCGGTAGTTGATTGTGGCCCAGATTCAGGCAGCCAATGGAAGAAAGATGATCGCTTGGCGGTGGGCCCCCTTGCCTATTGCGGGGTATGTGATTTCTGCCGGGCCGGCAGGTTCGAACTGTGTGAAAATCAAAAAGAAATTGGCCAGGCCTGGCCCGGAGGCTTCGCAGAGTATGTTGCTGTTCCGGGGGAATGTGTGAGGCTCGGGAACATTCAAGCGGTGCCGAAGGAGATGCCTTCAGAACACGCGGCAATAGCAGAACCGGTGTCTTCCTGCATCAATGCGCAGGAGAAGGCTGAGGTAGGACTTGGGGACACTGTGGTCATCATTGGAACCGGCCCCATAGGCTGCATTCATGCTGCGTTGGCGAGGGCGCGGGGTGCCTTTCGGGTAATTATGGTTGATATCTCTTCTGATCGCTTAAATGCGGCAAAACCCTTTGAACCCGATGTCCTAGTGAACGCCGATCAGAAAAACCCGGTAGAGGTGGTTTTTGAGACCACCGATGGAAAGGGTGCGGAAATTGTTATTGTTGCTACCCCTGCCCCGGTTGCTACTGTTCAGGCGGTCGAAATGGCCCGCAAAGGAGGCCGGGTAGTGCAGTTTGGAGGTATGCCAAGGGACGATAGCACACCCGGTGTTGATATGAACTTAGTTCATTACCGGGGATTACACATAATAGGTACAACTACTTTTTCGCCGAAGCACAACCTAATTGCGATGAAATTATTGCAGTCCGGCATGGTGCCGGCGGACAAGCTGATTTCCCATGTGTTTTCGCTTGATGAGTTTGAAAAGGGTGCCCATATGGCCCTTGAAGGAAAGGTATTGAAAGGAGTTTTTGTACCATGACATCTCAACGACTTCCCTTTTTAGATAACGGTATAGCTCAAATTGCTTTTGTAGTGAAAGACCTTGATAAGACAGTGGAGCATTACTACAAGTATTTTGGTATTGCCCCTTGGCATTTTTATACCTATCAAAAACCCTTTGTCCCCCATATGAGCAGATATGGAAACCCCACAGACTATGCTATGAGGGTTGCACTCTCTTATTTCGGAACGATGCGGGTTGAGCTTATCGAGCAGGTTCACGGTGATACGGTGTATTCAGATTTTATAAAAAAGCATGGGTATGGGATTCAGCATTTAGGCGTATTGGTTGAAGATATGTCGGCTGCGATTGAGCAGGCGAAATCTGCAGGTATCAAGATGGTGATGGACGGGGCTGGTTTCGGCCCGGATAACGACGGGCATTATGCCTACTTGGATACGGAGGATCTCCTGGGAACGACCTTGGAGCTCATACAAAGGCCGAAGGGCCGCAAAGCACCGGAGAAGGTATTTCCGGCTGAAGAAGAATCATAGTAAGGAGTTCGTATGAAGAAAACAAATCTTGCATTAATTACAGGAACAAGGGGCTTTTTCCCCGCCGATCTTGCTGAGAGCGGCAGAAAAGATCTGGTAAAAAAGCTGGAATCACTTGGATTTGGAGTGATAATACCGAATGAGTCGGCAACACCCTTTGGAGCGGTAGAGTCGCTTTCCGATGCTGAAACCTATGCGGAGTACTTAAGGCAAAACCAGAAAAAGATCGACGGCATTGTAGTGACATTACCTAACTTTGGTGATGAGATCGGAGTTGCAGAAACCCTCGAACGTGCTGACTTAAAGGTGCCGATACTGATTCATGCCTGGGACGATAAGACAACACAAATGGATATGGCCCATAGGCGGGATGCATTCTGCGGAAAACTGTCGGTGTGCAATAACTTGTATCAGCGAAACATCCCTTTCACACGAACAACTTTGCATACCTGTTCAATAGATTCTCCCGAGTTTGAAAAAGACATGGATTATTTTGGGAGGGTGTGTCGTGTAGTTTCCGGATTACGTGGAGCCCGGCTAGGTGCAATCGGCCAGCGCCCCGATCCGTTTCACACGGTCCGTTTTTCCGAAAAACTACTGCAGGATTCCGGTATCACGGTAACAGTGGTTGATCTGTCTGAAATCATTTTTGCCGCTCAAAATTGGGAGGATGAGGCCGCAGTAAAAGAGCGTATAAAAAAGATAAAAGAGTACGGACGGATTGTAGATGGAACCCCCGACGAGCATGTAGAACTGTCAGCTAAGCTGTCGCTGGCGGTGGACAAGTGGATCGCGGAGAAAGATGTTGATGCATCGGCTATTCAGTGCTGGGATTCGGTCCAGAAAAACTACGGCTGTGCTACCTGTTTGGCGATGAGTATGATGGGTGAAGAGGGCAAACCGAGTGCCTGTGAGACGGATGTGATGGGTGCACTTTCGATGTATGCACTGTATCTAGCTTCGGGAACCCCCTCCGGCTATCTCGACTGGAACAACAACTTTGATAATGATCGCGATATGTGTGTAAACATCCACTGTTCAAATTATCCGAAAAGCTTTATGGGGGATGCACAGCCGGAGATAGGGAACTTGGATATCCTCGGTAAATCTATAGGTAAGGAACGTTGTTTTGGGGCCTTAAAGGGACAGGTGAGCGCCGGACCAATGACCTTTGCGAAGATTTCCACCGACGACACCCTCGGTATAATTAAAGCGTATGTAGGAGAGGGCGAATTTGCAGATGATCCTGTTAAAACTGTGGGTGGAGTAGCGGTATGCCGCGTACCGGATTTACAGGGACTCCTCGGATTTATGTGCGACAACGGTTTTGAGCACCATGTGGCCATGAATAAAGCCCATGTGGCCGATGTTCTTGAGGAGGCTTTCACCAAATATCTTGGCTGGGAAGTCTATAATCATAATAAAAATCGATAAAAGGGAGAAAAAATGAACGGATTAAAATATTCATACTATCAACTTACCTTTGGGCAGGATGAAGCCTATCTACACCCGGAGAAGAGTTACGCCAGACTGCAAAAATCCGGGTATGATGCTATCGAGCTTACCCCTCCGAAGGGTCGTTACGGGATGGGAGTAGGTATGGAGGATTGGGTGAAGACCCATAAAAAGCTTACTAAGGAATATGGACTTGAAGTATCATGCCTGAACGACTGTTGGGGTGAGATGTGGGACCCCTTTTCGCCGAAATTCAAAACTCTCACCGAATCAAAAACCGCAGAGTTAGCCATTAAGGAGACCTCCTCTACAATTGATATGGCAGCTGAACTGGGGGCCCCCTTTGTCACAGTGGCTGTGGCGATACATGCTCCCATCACAAAAGACAATTCTGCCGAAGCGGTGAAGGTGGCGGTTGACTCATTGCGGAAAATGTGTGCCATGGCTGAGAAACGGAACATCCGTCTGGTCTTTGAGGCGACAAACCATCTGGAGATGGGAAAATTTGTAAACACCGTAATGAACCACCGCCGCCTGATTGAAAAAACCGGTTGTAAAAACTTAGGGGTACAAATCGACTGGTTTCATGCCGGTTTTGAGGAGCTCAATCCGTACGAGGCAATTGTTGATGCACAACCGCTTTTATGGCACATGCACTTTCGTGATACCAACTCGCTTATGCCCGGCTATGGAAACACCGATTTTAGGGCTGTTATGCGGGCTCTGAAGAAAACGGGGTATCAGGGATATTGTACGATAGAAAGTGCTCCGATGTACCCGGATGTAGATACTGCAGTTAAGGACGGTATAGACTATCTGAAATTTTGTGAAAGAATTGCCGAGTTGCAGGTCGCGCCGGAATTTCCAAATGGATTTTCTTTAGAGTAAAAATTGCTTCTGATGATGAAGAGTAATGCCGGGGGCAGGTGCGAGTACTTCGCAATGCCCCCAGAATGAATTATACGGACATGTTTTTGCAAGAATGAGTTTTCTAAGTCCTGATAGTATTTTATAATAACGGAATGAACGAAAAAAAACTTGACAAGATACCTCACAACTGTGTACTCCAATTGAAGGCAGTTCTTGATAATTTAAAAAGTGCCGAAAGAAAGGCTGCGGATTTTCTCTTAGATAATCCTGTACTCATCCCAGGTATCAGTATTGTTGAATATGCATCCAAAGCGGGATGCAGTGAAGCGACCATTGTTCGTTTAGCAAAAAAGCTGGGCTATGAAGGGTTTCCTGAACTAAAGCGCGATTTTAGTAGATATCAGGCCGGTGATCAAATCCACGAATATGAAAATATCTCAAAGACTGACGAACCGCTGGAGGTCATGCGTAAAGTGTTCGAGTCGACTATCCAGGGAGTAGAAGACACGCAGAAGATGCTTGATGAGTATAGTTATATGCAGGTACTAGATGCGTTGGTTGGTGCTGAGAAGATTATGTTTTGTGGTGTGGGGGATGCTGGTGTCGTTGCCATGGAAGCTCAACAGAAATTTGTACGTCTGGGAATGCAGGTACTTTTTTCGAGTGATCCGGACCTGCAGTTGATAATGGCGAATCAACTGCAGGAGGGTGACGTATGTATGATTATTTCTCATTCAGGGAGAAGTAAGACCATTTTAGATGCTTTGAAAACGGCCAAAGAAGCTGGAGCTACGACCGTACTCATATCAAACTATCCGGCTTCTCCGATGGTTCGCTTCGCCGATTATCTTTTGCAGACAGCAATGTTTAATACCTCTATCACCGGCGAGGTGATGGCAAAACGCATAACCGCCCTTAGCTTAATTGAGAGCCTGTATATTAATTATCTTATGATAAAGGGTTCCGGCCTGCAACAGCGCCTCAAATCAAGCGATACTGTTGTAGGTCTAAACAAGATATAATGACTTATCCCCTTTTTTCATAAGACTCTTAAGACTCTTTCTGTTTACACAATCACTTATACCCATGGATCGGAAACTTTATTATAAAGGTGGTCTGGGGCTCGGTTTCCAGTTCCAGGGTGCCACGAATTTGAGCTACCAGAGCTTTTATCAGGGGCATCCCTACCGTTTTAGCCGAAGTAGTATCGAGGGTCCCTTCAAAAGGTTTCCCGCTGTTGGATAGGGAGAGTGAATATTGATCGAGCTGAGGGTCTCTGCTCATGTGTACCTTAAAATGGGCTTCAGTGTCCGGTGAAAAGCCGTGTTTAATGGCATTTGTTGCTGTTTCATTCAGAATAAGGCCCAGGGGAATGATTGTTTTTGCCGGTAATTCGGCATCCTCCATCTCTATTTCCAGTTTTACCGGAGGTGTGGTGGAAGCTGAAAAGATTTCTTTTAGTAGCTCCCGGCTGTAAGCTTCAAAGTTGATGAAAGAATATTCATGGGAGCTGTGAAGTTTGTCATGTACTATTCGGATAGCGTTGATCTGGTGTTTGAGGTCGGAGAGATCAAGCTTGTCCTGAAGGGCGGATTGTTTTAAGTTTATGAGGGATGAAATCATTGCAAGGTTGTTTTTTACCCGGTGAGTAACTTCCTTTAACAAAAAATCCTTTTCTTCAAGCAGGCGTTTTACCTCATCCGTCTGCTTTTTCTGCGCGCTTATGTCGGTGTTAAAGCCGACAAAACGAATTGGAGTTCCCCGATCGTCAAAAAGGGCCTTACCACGGCTGGTAATCCAGCGATAGCTGCCGTTTTTTTCCTTCATTCTAAAGGTAGACTCGTAATAATCCACTTTTCTTTCAAGATAATCGGCTACGTGCTCTAGGGCCGCCTCCTTATCCTCGGGGTGCAAAAGGTCTATCCAGGCAGCTTCGGTGTGGGGAATTTCCTTTGGCTCGTATCCCAGCATAGTGGCAAACCGGTCCGAGTAATAGTCTTTGCCTGTTTGAAGGTTCCAATCCCAGAGCCCGTCGCGGCTTCCTTCAACTGCAAGGCGAAATCGTTCTTCACTTTTTCGCAGGGATTGTTCTGCTGTGCGAAGATCGGAGAGATCGTGAAAAATTGCCTGGAGGCAGTTGTCCTCTACCTTTTTTGTGTTCATAAGAACGGGCAACCGTCGGCCGTCCTTGGTGACAATAGTACGCTCCCGTTGTACCGTAGTGCCGGTATAGACAAGGTCATAACGCAGAGGTTGGTGGTGTAATTCATCCGAGGGGAAGAGGATGTTAATGCTGTTGCCGATGAGCTCTTCCTTGGAATAGCCGGTCATCTGGCTCATTGATATGTTCGTGTCCGTAATAATGCCCTGGTTAGAGCCGATTAAAATACCATCTGCCGCTTGATCGAAGATAGCTTTGAAGCGGTGTTCACTGCTCTTCAGCTGTTCTTCCACCTCTTTTTTCTTAGTGATATCTCTGGTGATGGAGAGTATATGGGGTTCATTTTTGATGGAAATAATCCGGGCCGACATAAGTCCGGTTTTAAGGCTCCCGTTTTTACAGCGAAACACCGATTCCAGATCGACCACTTCACCATTTTCCCGGAGACCTTCCACAAGACGAACCCGGTCCTCGGGAATTGCCCAGATGTGTATCTCTGAAGAAAATTTTCCAATTACCTCTTCCCGGGTAAAGCCGGTAAGTGTGGTAAAGCCGTCGTTTATGTCAACATAAAGGCCGTCCATGTTATTGATATTGATCGAATCCGGACTGGTCATAAAAGCAGCCCTGTATTTTTCTTCACTCTCTTTAGTTGCCTGATGGGCCGAGAACAATCTATAGGCCATTTTGATTGATTCGATGAGTATAAACTCACCCGAATCTTTAAGCACATAGCCGTAGCTGTTGATTCCACGGATTTTATCCAAATACTGTTGTTCTTCGTGATGGGTGAGGAATACAATCGGCAGTTCATGACGGAGAAAGATTTTTTCGGCGGTTCGGCCGACACTGTTGTCCCTTTCGAGATCGATGTCTATTAGAAGAAGGGATATTGAAGGATCTTTATCGAGGAGTGAGAGGGCTTCTTCGGCGCCGGGAGCACCAACTACTTCGAAGCCGTTATTCCGAAGAGTGGGAGCTAATGAAGAAAAAGAGTTACCAATTTTGTCAAGTATTAGAATTTTTTGAGCCATATAGGTAAAGAGTACGCTATTTTCACGCTGCATTCAATGTACACAGCGATTCGCAATGTGAAAATTTTTGGAAAATTTTCACATTGCGAATGCTTACTTTTTGTTTAAGATAGGTAGTGTATCTAAAAGATGGTGTGGGTATTCTCATTTTGGAAGACATAAGGCTGCCAAAATGAGAAGACCTGCAATGTACAGATATGTCCATTTCGCGTTTTTTGTTAAATAGAGGGGCCTTATATGCTATAGTAGGCTGTATGATGTACAAAGAAATAAAGGATATAAAGACTCTTAGGTCTTATGTGGAAACTTTAAAAGGTGAGGGACGTACCACTATCGCCCTCGATTTAGAGGGAGAGTTTAACCTGCATGTCTACGGAGAGCGGCTCTGTTTAATTCAGGTATACGACGGCCGCGATGCGGTAATTATCGACCCGCTGAAAATGGATAACGAAGCCTTAAAACTCCTTTTTGAGGAGGAGAAACTCTTAAAGGTGATGTGGGACGCGAGCAGCGATATCTCATTGCTGGTCAATGGATATGAAACCACGATTAAATGTGTGCTGGACCTTCGCCCGGCGGCGGACCTGCTTGAATTTCCTAAAAAGGATTATTCCAGTGTCCTGGAAGGGATCCTGGGGGTAGAGACAAGGGCAAAGAAAAAGTTTCAGCGTTACAACTGGCTGCGCCGGCCGATTGATCACGAAGCGATCGAGTATGCTATTGATGATGTCTTTCACATTCCGCCCCTCAAGGACGAGTTGTTGAAGCGACTCTACGCTGCCGGACAACTGGAGGAGTTTTACCACCGCAATTTGATAGTCCAGAACCGGAACTACCTGAGGACTCCCGGGCAGCGGCACAAGAAAATGAAGGGCTTTCGCTATCTGAAAAAGGGTGAACAGGAAGTGCTGCGTCGGCTTTTCAATTTGCGGGATACCCATGCCCGGCGGTTAGATTTGCCGCCCCACAATGTAATTGCCAACCCCGACCTGATGCAACTCAGCCGCCGCGAGCTTTCCCCGGCCGGTCTGCAGTTTGCCCGCCGAATCAAAGAGCAGGACCGTCACCGGATAGTGGAGGAGCTAAGCCGCGAACTGGACCGCGAGCTGGGGCGCAAGCTGGGGAAGTAGGCGGCCG
>Ga0102934_1000218_pt1 | contig 35651 bp, 33 predicted proteins | sample SalPonR2_A_D1_MG_FD_78175 | JGI IMG/M metagenome (GOLD analysis project Ga0102934, IMG submission 78175) | Salt pond soil microbial communities from South San Francisco under conditions of wetland restoration - Salt Pond MetaG R2_A_D1_MG | ecosystem: Environmental > Aquatic > Marine > Intertidal... | reverse complement strand
AGAGAGTGCGCATTCGGAGGACCCGGGCGAGTCCGTCGTCTTTCGTCCGGGCATGCCCTATCCCTCGGGAGCCGAGGCCCCGTCTGGCACGCGTGCGGTCTGGTGCCCGGGCCCGTGTGTGAGGCCTCTTTCGGGGCAGGAGGGGCTTGTGGGATTGGACAGCAGTGGCAAAATCAGGGAGGGAGGGAGGGAGGAAGAACGACGCGACACGGCGGCCCCCGCAGAGGCGCTGGGGTTGACGGCCCTGCTCGATCGAGCGGAGGTTGGGCGAGGAGGCCTGGTGGTGGACGGGTTGGGGGCCTTGACCTGGGAGCACGACACGGGACACTTGCCCCTGGCGTTGGCGGGGCTGTCGTCCGCTCTGTGTGGGGAGGGAGAGGAAGGGCCGGGTGTGGGGGAGCCTAGCGCGCCTCCGCCAGCAGGTCTCCTAATGCCGGGCGAGGGCACCGACCATCCAACCCCTGGGGCCGCACGGGCCTTGCAGGCCTCGCGACAGGTGTGCGACGCCGGAGTCATGGGGGACAGAGGGCAAGGACACGAGGAGGCACCCGCAAGGTCGTTCCTGACAAGGCCGCAGCCAGCCCAGCTGCTGCAGGCGCCGAGTCTGGGGGAGCCTGGCTGTCGCGGGCACCAGGCATCGGGGTTACTGCGACCGGGCTCGGCCGATGGGTCCTATTTTGGCGACCCTGGACTTCATTTTCAGGGCGAAGGGCTTTCAAGGGGGCCAGCAGTAGGAGGATCTGTGGCAGCCTCTGGGTGGACTACGGAATTGCAAAGGGATCGATTGCCCTCTCTGCCGCTTTGGGGGGTTGACGGGGCTGCTCCGAGAGGGCCAGCATCCATGCCAAGCGCCGGGGAGAAGAGAGGGGAGGAGCACAGGACGCGAGGCCCGGGAGCGACGGGCGGGTGTCAGGAGGGGGCCGACGGTAGGGAAGGCGGTGGGCGGATCGAGTGGCTGGATAGGGAGATGCTCGCTTCCTGTGCGTCCTTTCAACAAAGGATGGGCCACGAGAAGGAGTCAGGCCGCAGGCACCTGGTAGACTACCTGGATCAGCAGCAAGACACCCAGCATTGGGCCCATGAGCAATATCAGCAAAGACCACCCCAGCTCGAGTCACACCAGGCGCCGTCCCATCAACAGCACGAGTCCATCCAGCATTCCCGGCTAGAGATGATGCATCGCGTCAACTGCATGCAGCAAAGCCAGCAAGAAGCGGATCGACAAACGTGTGCACTGAAAGAGCAACACCCTCGACGGCAAATGAACCTCGCAGGGGATCCTCATCAACTTCAGGAGCTCTTTAGTAGCCAACTCTCCTTTCAGGAGGAAGGGCACAGAGGAACGCAACGGGAAGCGGATCTCACCGGCATTTCCAACGACACCTCAGCCCAGTACCTGCCTCGCTACCCCAATAACGTGGAACATGGCGGTAAAACTGGTCTTGGCGTTGGGTGTGGCCCAAGCCAACAAAGAGCAGGGCCCGCAAGGATTGCCGCTACTCTCCAGTCGCAGCAACTTCGACAGTACAAGCAGGGTTCTCGACATGCGCAGCAACCCGAAGATTGCCCGGCGCAGAGTTTTTCGCCGTCGGACCCCTGTGCGGCTACCTTGGAAGCTCAGCGACTGCTCCTCGAAGCCCGCCAGCGAAAACATCTTTTACAACAGTTGTTGGCCTTGCAACAGCAACAGCAACTTCAACAGCAACAACAACAACAACAGCAACATCAGCCACACCAACAACAACTGTCGCGCCAGCATCATGTTCACCATGTGGCGCCCCATAGTAGACAGCAGCAGCAGCAGCAATGGCAGCAGCAGCAATGGCAGCACGCACCGCAACACCAGTCTCTAGCACAACAATTACAAATAAATCACTGGCAGCGGCAAGGAAATCAAGAGCGACTGCAGACGCAGGTAGAGCAGTACGCGCCCTCGCATCAGCCCTTTTGGGGCTCCAAGGCGGATCGAGGCCATGAAACCCCTTCCGTGTCCCTCCAACCAGTCTTGAAGCAACTTGTCCCACACTCAGCCGAGCGTTCCTACAGCGAAGGAGACATCAGTTTCTTCCGTTCCGCAGATAGCTCTCGTTTTCACCGCCCGACTGCTATTGGTCAGCACCACAGTCAGCATCGCATTCCTCCGTCCTCCGTTCCCATGCACCACCTTCCCATCCATTTGCGAGGCAGCAAGCGTCATTTTGACAGAGGTGGACCTCCACACGGAATGCCGCACTCGGGCACAGGTGCCCCTGTCATTCCCACCTACAATCCTCCACCAGGTATGCTACAGCACGGTTTTAGCCAGCTTCCATCCGTACCGCCCATGCTGCATCAGCAGCATTCGTACCCCTCGCTTGTTCGGGCATCCCCCGGGGTAGCACTCCCTCCTCGTCACCAGCCGCACGCCCACTACCTCCTCGAGGCCGCTGGTGCGTCCTCTAGTCTACCAGATATGGCTTGCGTCCCTACCAACTTAATCATCTCCAAAATGGACGCCATGGCAATCAAGAGGGCGGAGCTCGCCGAATCGCCGACGACTCGTATGCAATTCAAAGACTTTTACCGGCAATTTCGTATTAAGGAGCGTTTATCTTTTGAAGCCGCAAAAGATTACGCCATAGCTTGCTTTGAATTGCTCCCGTTGAGGGTTCACTGGAAAATTCTCCTGGAGTTGGCAGATCTAGCGAAACGGGAGAACAGGATCGCCGAAGCCCGGCGCCTCTACCGCCGCGTCTGCCGTTTGCAACCTCACGCCGCGCAGGCTTGGTTAGTGTACAGTAGGATGGAGGAGGAGTGCGGAGACGTGGAGAGAGCAGACGGCATTTTGCAGAAAGGCCTCTTGTTTTGTGAGTACAGTGAAAGTTTACTCGCCCGCGCCTTGAAGCACGCCGAGAGAAAAGGAGACCTGAGATTTGCCAGGTCACTCCTCAGTCGCCTGCGACACGTTAGCATCGACAAAGTATGGAGGACGGTGCTGGAGGGGGCTCTCCTGGAGGCGCGCGCAGGGAACAACCGAGTGGCGCGGAAGGTGTTTGAGTACTTGATTGGTTGCGTGCCGTGGTACGGGCCCATCTACAACGAAGCTTTCCGTCTGGAGGAAAAATGCCAAGGGCACGCGGCGGCCTTGGCGATCGTGGAACGTGGGCTGAAGGAGATTCCACGTTACGGCCCCCTGTGGTTCGGGGCTTTCAGGCTCTGCGAGCGACTGGATCTAGACGCGGGGAAGGACGCGGTCGCCCACGGGCTTGTCCCCGACCTGCCCCGCACGCGCGACATGATATCCCGGGCCTTGGGATCCATCAGCAAGGAGCTCATTTGGAAGGTGCATTTCGAGGCGGCACAGATCGAGGAGCGGGCCGCGTCCACGGCGGCGGGCGTGCGGGTGTTGCCACGCGGTGGGCCCACAGAGGGCTTGGCCGGCGCGTCTCTCCCAGTGCCTTATCTTGACCCGACAGGCAAGCTCACAAGAGTAGAAACGGCCACTGCCATAGCCGCTATACCTGCCGTCCGGGGTGAGCTCTTGGGGCGCTGCCGTCAATGCTACGTAGATGCTGCCTTGACCGCCCCGTCGAATCTCCGGTGGAAGGTCTGGCTGGCAGGGGCCCGGACCGAGTTGGGTGCAGGGAGGGTGGATGTCGCCCGAGCCTTACTTCGACGTGCGTTTCGCGAGGTGCCCGATAAAAGCAAAGCCCATGTGTTTTTGGAATGTGCACGCTTGGAGGAGTACGTAGGAAATGTGGAGAAGGCGCGCAGTGTCCTCGCACAGGCGCGGGTGGAGGCCCGTGGGGAGTGGAAAGTGTTCCTTGAATCCGTGCTGCTGGAGATGCGCGCAGGGGAATGGGTTCGTGCCATCGACCAAGCCCGTTCGGCGCTCAGCGTCCACACAGGTACCGGTCGGCTGTGGGCCATCCTGGTGCAACTTCGCTATCTGGGAGGGGCCGGGGAGCAGGTTCGCGTGTTGCGTCAAGCGCTCAGTGAAGTGCCTAAAAGCGGAGAGGTCTGGTGCGAGGGGGCGAGGATTCATTTGAGCCCAGTGTCCTTCAATTTTGACCTGGAGTTGGCGCAAAGATATTTGGATTTTGCGATTCAATTCACGCCGCAATACGGAGATTCTTTCCTTGAGCTCCTGCGCTTGACATTGGTCAGGCAGGTGATTGAGCCGGTGGCGAGGTCCGTGATCGCCAAATGGGACGACGACACAACGTCCGGCGTGGAAGGAAAAGGCAGCCAGGTGGTTGAAGCGGTGGATTGCCGAGTGCTAGCGCTGCGATGCCCCTCTTTCGTCCTCGCGGTCGAGAAATTTATGACGACGGACACAGAGGAGCTGGAACTGCGGTGCTCGAATGCCGACCCGAATTACGGGCTGTTCTGGTTCCACTGTCGGGACCTTCCCTCGGACTCGCCCCGCCTCATGATGCGTGGAGCAAAAGCTTTGCTGGCGGAGGATCTGTCCGTGCTTTTTCCCCTGTACCTGGCTGCCATCTTGAGGAGGCATCGAGTGGAGAAGAGAGTCGGGAAACGAACGGGATCTGGCACGGTGTGCCACACGGAGGGGCGACAGAAAGCGGACGCCGACAACGTTAAGGAGCAGAGGATCGCAGAAGGGATGAGAGATATTGAGATGACGACAGGGAAGGTCCTACAGGACGAGAGGGGGTCAGAGAAAACAGAGGAAGAGTCTCTCGAAGCTGCGATGGCGGGACTGGACGAAACGGCCAATAAAATGAAGGATAGGAAAGGCGAAGAATTTTTATCCCACCACAAGTCCACCGACAGGCTACCTCTATGCAGCAGCAATGAGGAGCTGGGGACGGCATTGATTATCTCGGAGGAGAGGAAAAATGATGGTAAGCTTGCGGACACCAACATGGACAGTAGCACCTTTGTTGCCGTGCAAAGAAAAGCGTGGAGGCTGAATAAAGCGAGAATTCGCGAGGAGGAGGCCATTGCACGGGAATGGGAAAGAGACATCCAGAAAGCCATGCAGGCAGAGCCTCGTGTAGCTCCTATGGCGTGGGACCCTGAAGGAAGAGAGATAGTCCTGAAGCCCGGCGACTTTATGACCGGGCTGGTCGGCTTGAACAGGATGGCGACCGACACGGGCAGCTTGTCGAATGAGGAGAAGCGGAGGCTTCTTTTCGGCTCGGACCAGCTAGTACCGTGAAGGTGCTTGTAAGAAGAAGGGAAGGTGGGTGAAGTTTTGCGCACGGTCGGTATCGCGGGTTACACCGGCATTGGGAAATCGGTGTAAAGCTCAATTGAAAATGAGGAAATTAAGTTCCTAATCGTTGAAACAGTATATGAATGTGCCATTCCATATTTGCATGTTAGGAGCTTCGAGGGACGAAAATGGGAATCCATTTGTCGCCCTCCATCCGCAGGATGACCTTGTACGAATTAGCAACGCAGCAATCTCCTTAATATTCGTTATATATGGGATCAAAGCATTGAATGAACAATAATCTTGCTCACTAGGGAGTGTGATTTTGAAAAGGCGAGAATTAGGGAGAGCAATGATGAAAGCAGCCCATCATACCTCTTAAAAACAACCAGCTTTCCTGCGAGGCGTTTGCACCATGAAGTCTGCAACTTCAACTGTCTCGAACACAAGTTCACTTTATTGCTGTCATTTAAAGCAAAATCATCCAGGGAGCGCGAATTTAAAATTTGATAGAAAAAAAGGGAACTTCACCCGAGCATGAAAGCCAAGTCGCTTGATAGTTAAGGGGACAGAGACACAGTATGATTACTTGCCTCGGAAAAAGCTAGTTCACGCGGCAATCTGGAATGCCCTGAGACGAAATGTGAGTGAACCATCGTGTAAGGGCCGCATTCAAGCGGTGAGAGCGACCGAGACCGTTGAAACAAATTTAAGAAACGTTAGGTTTCCTGTCGCCAGAACCAAGCTTTTTCCTCCCTTCTGTCCATAAAGTGTAATACTCGCTCATCCGTGACAAGTATCGGCCTACATCCCACCAGCCCTCGCCCCTCTTTGCTCGTCTTTTCACTCTTTATATTCGCACCCAATGCTATTCTTGCTGACACACGCTATGACCTGCCACAGAGGTAGGACAGAAAGGCATTCAGAGACTTGACCTGGCAATGTCCTCCCGTTCAAGTCAGACGCACCCCTCCCTCTCGCTCCAGGCACGACCGGCTTCAATACATCTGATCCCCGCTGCCCGTGTCACCCCCTGTCGAGCCGCCGCTGCCGCCGCCGGACCCGCCATCGCCTCCACTCCCACCAGCCCCCCCAGCGCCCCCAAAGCCCGCCCCCCCCGTCTCCGCCTCTTGAAAGAGGACGCTCGCTGCCATTTCCAGGTTCTTATCACAGGCCAAGAAGACCTGCAGCGCCTCGTTCCGTTCGAAGCCCATCTCCACCAACTGATTCAGGTTCGCCGCTTCCTCCGCTGTCAGCTCAATCCGCTGCGAGCCCGGAGGAGGTGCTCCCGCCAACCCCCCCATGCCTCCTAATCCCGGCGCCGCTCCACTCGCCAGAGCCTCAATCAGCTGCCCGCTGAACTGCTGCACCTGTTCGGGAGGCAATCCCACCAACGCAGCCAACAGTTGGTTCCGCTGCTGCTCCGGCATGGCCTGCAGGATCTGAGCGAGCTGTTGTGGGGAGGGCCCGTTCTGCCCCTCCGCCCCCCCCGCTCCTTCCATGCCGCCCAAGCCCCCGAGAGCGGCAAACGGATTCCCCTGCTGCGATGGTTGTTGCTGTTGTTGCAACTGCTGAGCTCCTGAGGCAGTATCGCCTTCAATCGGCTCGTTCATCATGGCCACAAATTCATCCTGCTGGGCCAAGATGACTTGCAGGAGCTGTGGGCTCTGCTGCCCGATGAACCCTAGGACCTGATCGATCGCGCCAGGATTCGATTGGACCAAGCGGCGGAGCTGATCGAATTGTGGGAGGGCGCGGAAGGCCTCGAGAGACGTGATCGAGTTGGAGGCCGCGCTTGTCGCTGAGGGGGTGGCGGCCGGGGTAGGAGGCTGGATAGGAGCTCCGCTCTCCAACAGGGCATACGCCGCGTCGGGACTGCCCCCCGTTGCTTCCAAAGCCGCGCGAACGTTTGCCTCGGCGAAGCCCATGGACACTAACCCTTCCACTTGAGCCGCATCGGCTGGAGAAGGAGCGGGCGGGGTAGCTGCCGTGCCGGTGGTTGTTGTCTCCGGAGTTGTTCCTACAGAAGGAGTAGCCGGCGCGGTCGTAGCTGCTGGAGCTGGAGCAGCAACAGGCGTTGTTTTAGGCTACATGTATTTTGAGTAAGATTGCTTTTAGTATATCTGATGATGGCCCGTAATTAGCAGAACGGCTCCGACATTCCAGCTTTCTGCTCCTCTTCTTATCCTTCACGTACCTTTGGGGCCGCTGAAACCATGCAGACGTAAAAATCAGTTTCTGTAACACCAGTCGATTCAATTGTGTCGTCATCCTTCAACACTTTACCCTTGTGAATCATTTTTTGACGGGCAGGATCCGCTCCGTTCTGCTCTGCTTGCAACTTAGTTTTGAGTTCACCTATCTTCATGGCCGGCTCCACCTCCACAACCATTTTCTTCCCCCCCACGTCTTTAACAGTCAGTTTCATCACCCTTTGCAGTGCAACTGGTGCGCAAGCGTCTATTTGTAGGGAGAGAGTGTGTCAACGGGCATGCTCTTGCGACCTAGGTGGAAGGAAGCCCGCGAAGTCAAGAGGCTTCTTGGGCGAGCGAGGGCGAGACCGTTCCGATCCGCTCATCCCGTGCTGGCTCATGCTCGTGCTTTTTTCTTTGAAATCTCACCGTCTTCCGCCTGTGGAACCCACCCCTCATAAATTCCTTTCAAAGTGCTTCTTTTATGTGCATTGTCACATGTCGCCCGTATGTTTCTTTCGTGCCGACCCCTTCTTTGCCTCATACTTTAGTCTCGGAACCGCAGTCTGAGGGCGGCTCCACCTCGATCATCTCGCATTTAATTTGTCTATCTGTCCTCTCTTTTATTCGCACCCTCAATAAAGCACCCAGGTGGCGTATGCTCTGATCGAGTGTCGAAATTGGGATAGGCATGAAAAGTTTGGGACGTTAGATCTGCGTGGCTCCTATACTCGTTGTGCCACCTACATGACATGTTCCTAGGCCCTTTGCGTGCGTCCAAGCATATGAAAACTCAACCAATATGAAAAAATCTGAGTAATAAAAATATCTTTCAAATTTGCTATGTTGCAGAGAAGACTGCATATGGAAAACGAGATCTCGCCCATGCCTTCATGAACCCCACTCAAAGCGACTCACAAGCCCCACGTACCTCCAAAGGCACCGTATCAGGAATATAACTGTGGGGTAAAAATGCCGGCACCGGCATTCCTATGTCCAGCAACAGGGCCGTCCGGAGGAGCTGAAAAATTATAAAGGGAAAGGGAGAAGTAGAGGTTGGCATGCGAAACATCATTAAAATCACAAGCATGCGTACACCCGTGTAAAGCAATGCGGCCAGTCCCTTGTCTTGTGCGGGTTTGTCACGCACGGTTTCTCCTCGAGCATCCCCCCCTCAAACCCTCCCACATCCGAGCGAGCCCCTCCCACTGTACTTACCTTGACCACCCGGGCCTGCTTCTCAGCACCCTCCTCCACGCCCTCCAGCTTCCTCACTTTGTTTCTTTTCTTGCCCAGCAGCCGCTTCTGCTTCCGCGCGGCAATCACCTTGGCCTTGTCGATGGAGGGGTCGAGGGTCACAGAGAAGCGCCCTGAGTTGGGGAACACGTCCTTCACGTACACGCTCACGTGGATGCCTCGCCGGATTACGTTCGGGTCAGTCTCCAGTGGCAAGGGCTGGTTATGCGAGTCCCGCAGGAGCTTGATCCCTTCCGGGACGTCGTGCGGGTGGAGCATGGCGTTGCAGCGGACCAACTGAGGGGAGGGGGACGGCACCGTGGGGCATCAAGGGCACATATAGGCAAGCCAGGGAGAAAACCACTCTAGGTTGCTTAAACAAACAATCAGCTACCAAACGAATGAGCGACATACAAAGTTGCTCGCACTTGATATCGTTCAATCTCTCAGCCGAAATGAGAGAGGGTCTTTGACGCGTCTCCTATCTCACCTTCCCTCCTGGCCCCTCACGGACGACCTTAACGTCCAAAAATGCAGCAAACTCTGTTACACCTACAACTCCCCCGTGAAGACGCATTCCTGGGCGCAATGCCTGAAGCAGAGTGACGTTTTGACTCTGCTTGCTCCTGCCAAGGGAAGAGTAGGAAAAAAGGTAGAGCCAAAGAGTCATGGTGAGTCATGGTGCCCTGTCGCAAATCAAAATCTTCGAGTCCATTGAGAAAGCATCTCTTGGCAATGTGTGAAATATGCTTCTTATACGGCCCCTGGGACAAAATTCGAGACAGCCTCCCCTATCACCTTGATCCTTCAGAGTCCGCTTTGGCCTTGTCCGTCACCACTGCTGCACGGATAGGTGACTCGTTTGTGCTGGAAGCTATTCCATCGCCTTGTTGATCATTAGCGTACGGCATCAAAACTGCCCGAGAACGTCCGTTCGGGTGTCGGGCCATGCAAGCTCCACTGGTGGCAGTGGCAGCAGGATACGGCGACTTGAAGAAAAACGAGGAGGCAGAGGCCAGAAGGAGCATAAGGACAGACCCAATCACGGTGCTTGGCAGGAAACATGGTCTTCCATGCGGCATCTTGTCTGTATACATATGTGGCCATGTATTTTGACGTGTAAGTGGACGTACAAGGCAGGGTGTGTGAAATGGAAGAGCGGGAGCGAGGCTTCGCCCTTTTCCCCCTCGGAAGGCCCTTGACGCGGCCCACGGCCCTCACTCGCAGTCCCTCTGTCCATTTCACCGCGTCTTTTCATGGCGAGGGGCACGACATCACTAACTTTTATACGTTAAATATTAAGGCTTGGTCTTTAATGGCATTTAAAAGCGCATTTAATGCACATTTTATTTAAAAAATTACAGTTTGCACTACTGAACCTCCCCCTTTTCACAACAAAAAACAGTTATGGAGAATTTTTTTCCTTCTCGTCCACGCTACAATGGCGTGCGGGTGTGCGCTTGCCTGTGCCTGGTCATTCTTGATACCTTTGGAAGGCCTTTTCTGAACCTAACACCTAAAGTCACAGCGGTTTCATGTCCGCCGCTTGGTCCGCTTCTAAATCAAGAAGTGATAGTGCAGGTGTCCCTCCTTGTCAATCCTTCCCCCTCTCAGCCAACAGCAGTTGATCTTCGCTTCAGCTGCGCATCTAAAACCGTAACTTTAGCCCTGAATACAACATATGTAATCCCTCCCTGGTCGTATCCATCGGCTGGTAGTAGTGATTTATCTATATCACAGTCAAATACACAAATAGCTTGGATTTTTGATGTGAACCGCCACCAACTTTACCATCTCCAGCCATGTGAATTGAGTGCTTATTTTCATTTCCCCCCTCACCAGCAAGTTGGCTCTCGAACTATTGTTCCTTCAGGTAAGAAAAGAAAGTACAATCACGACGGGAATTGTACTCTGCAAGCGCTTTTCTCTTCTTAAGGGATCAACATCGCTGCCTCCATTCCCATAAAACATTTCATGCATTATTTATTTATTCTCTCAATCCTATTCTTACCTCAATCAAGGCTTCGTTTATCAAGTTCCTGTGGTACTCGAAATCCAGCTGGTCGCCGGGAACACCTCTACCTGGGATTATTCTGATGCTTCTGGGGAATCACCGGATATATACCCAGCTGTTTGGCAGCTGATTGTACGCAACATGAGCGAGTATGCAATGTTTTCCATAGTCTTTCTCTTAGTCGCCTGTCTTGGTGGGTTGTCGTTCTTTATCTGCGGAGGACTATTCATGATGGCAAGACAAGTTCGTAAAAAAAACACGTTTGCATATGACGCTAGAAATGGACTGAAAGGGCAAAAAGACAAGCAAATGTCTACTCCAATGTTTTCTAAATGTGAAGTTATTTCCAACCCGATCCAAGACCCCAAAAAAACGCAAGCTAATGGACGCAGCAGCAACCACAGTCCTCTCCGCTCTGAAGTCGACCGTTCTAGCGCTGTCCCTGAAGTAGGCGGGAGGAGAGCGATAAAGCACGCTTCACAAGTATCATTCTCTAATCGCTGGCAAGGAATCCTCCATGACGTGGCCGCGCGGGCCACCCCGCTGCGCGACCAAGAGCTAGACGTCATGGCAAGCAAAGCTCTTAGAGATAATGCTAGCATCCTCGGCTTAAGAGCGCGAAAGATGCAAGTTGAAATACCTATACCTGGAGATGTGATAAGCTTTATCTTGCGTAATGACAAAAGTGTGCGAGGTATTGTGCTGTCCGCAAAAAGCTGAAAAATCTGTAGTGAAGGGAGGTCGGTGCTAGAAAATCCATGTCAGAAAATCCGTGTAAGGAGGCGAAAGGGGCAATTACACACTTCATACTACGACTGCAGATATAAATGTCCTTGAATTTATCGTCACATAAAGATAAACAGAACGCGTAAAGGCTGCATTTACTGCAAATAGGGCACAGCAGTGAAGCTGTGAAGGCAACCCTAGCAGTATAAAATTTCAAACTGACGGTTTGAGTCAGCCGTTAAGTTTCCAGACAAGGTTCCTTGTCAGCCCTCATACAATCGTGCACGACAAATTGCCAGTTTAAATTGAGATACATAATTACGTGATCAATGCGGTGAGATGACTTAATTGGAGGATCTGAGGTGCTAGCGTACTGCCATCTTTTTTTTAACCCGGTCCGTGGGACAGCTTCCTCCACGACTAAACGCCTGACCTGTGTCGTTTCTCTCCAAGCTCTCTCTCCCGTGTGTCCACCGGAACGAATGTAGCTTCGGGCTCCACAGAGTATTATCTGAGTGTCTCTTTCTTATGGTGCGCTGTATACTTTTTAAATTACTGTGCAATGAATCTTGTGAGGGTCACAGCAAGCTATGGTGCGCCCGATAAGTATATTATCTGGAGATGTGCTACTGGTCCTACCGCCGATCCACAAGCCACGGACTCGAGTCTTGAGGTTCTCAAATGGTAGATGTATTGTACAAGCATAAATTATCATTTTTATCCTTCCATCATCACATTAAATGCAAGCACAGGAAGAAAACGAAAATCAGGGAGCGTATACTGTCTGATAAAGGGTTCACTACTTGGAAGCAGAAGACATGGCCCGTCTCTGTAGCACGTCTGTTTCCGCAGTTCTACTGCTGCTGGTTTCCAATTCCGGATGGACAGCAGGGAAAACTGAGCTTAGACAGACTTTCAGCGGACTGGCGCAGGCCGCGGAATCCAACCCGGGAAACCAATTCGGGGGAGCCTTTCTGAATGGCGCCAGCGCCATTGCCAAAGGTCTTGCGGGGAATGCTGCAACAGACAACATCCCTTCCAGCACTTCTGCGGGTGCCACTGATATTATCAAAGATGACTTGGGGCCGGACGTACTTCCCACTCCACCCGAAAACAACAACGTGGCTAACAAGGCCTCTCTGGGCGGTCTTGTAGGAGGCCCGGGCACTTCCCTCGGGGACGGTCTCAGCTGGAACTTCGGGTCGAAGGGTATGATCCAAATGCTAACGGGCTTTTTCATGACCTTCATGTCCGGTTCTGCTAACCCCAACAGCGCCTTGAACGTGTATGGCAGCGCCCTTATGAGCCAGGACCCGGTGGAGATCTCTGCTGCTTTTGGAAAGCTTCTGACGTCGTTGGATATGTCTTGTGCCTTCCAGATGACAAGCGGTGGCGATGGCGTGGATATGAAGTTTCGTGACGGGAAGGAGGCTTTGCACATCCAGTTTGTACCCACCACCAAAGCGACTGTCTTCAATTTCAAGGGCGAGTTCCCGAAATCTCGCGCCTTTTCTTACGCAACTTACGCTGTGGCAAACCAGCAGGTGTCTTTTGTGGACATGATCTCCGACGTTGACATGGTCGCCTCCACCGGCTCGAATCCTTTCACTGCGGGCCCCGGCAATACAGGTGCCTCGGGCTCCTACGACTTGTACGTGACTCCCGATGGCAAGCAGGGCTTTCCTAACGAGATCAAGACCTTCGCCGACGGCGATGTCACTAACGAGCTTTCCGGCATCATCATCGTCTACCGCGTCATCATGGCGGACGGAATCAAGTCAGATGGATGGGGCGGCGTTCCTCCCCCCGCCCTCCGCGTTAAAGCCTTCAGTGTGCTGGCCACAGGGTTGTGGTTCAATCTGGCCCCCTGCAACCCCAAGAACGATATCACAATCGAAAATTTCATTGAGAACAGATTGGCCTTGAAGGAAGGCATGTCGGACGTCAAGGTCGAGTGTGACGTCTTCAACATGGACAACAATTTTGTCTACTACGACGACGCCCAGTACTTTAAGACCCCCGACGAGAACCACATTATCTCCTGCGGCAACCGCGCTCTCCTACCCCCCGGGGCCGACATGATCACCATCATCTCTGGAACCCTCCCCCCCGCTTCAGACTCCCGTTACGCCTCCATCAGCTTGGTCAACCTGTACCCTCCAGGGAGGAACGTCTACTCCGTCTCGGACCAATCTTTGCGAAATTTTTACTGGGACCAGGGCAAGTCGGCCGTGAACTACACCATCATCATGGCCAAGAACAAGCTTGCTCTCAACAAGTGCGGCCTCAGCAAATTGCCCGCCAACTGGTATCAGGTGTATTGGGCCGGCTTTGCGGATGCCCTCGAGGGTTCGTACCCGGGCATTGTCTACCGCGAGATGATGACGGACGGCTACGAGCAGTCCTTGGAACAGGTTCGGTATGCCTGTGAGGCAGAGAAGGACTGCTCCAACCCCAAATTCTTCGAGCAGCAGATGGGCGATTACTACCCTCGCATTTCCTACCTGTCCTGCAGCAGCTCAGGCCTGGCCCCGGCACCCATCAAGAACGAGAACTTGACGTTCCCCGAGCCGCGACTGCCCCGACCGGCCTTTCAAGGCTTATGGACGAGTTTGGCGGGCAATGACTTGTTGGGGGTGGAGTCGATTCCCCAGGCCTCGGTCACGATGGCGGCGCTCCAGGGCTCGGACGTCTACGTGAACGGGAAGCTCGCGGGGAGGGCCACGGACAACGTGAAGGTGGTGAGCAAGCAGACGGCCTCCTTCGGCTGGTCCCCGATCCAGTCCGTGTACTACGACCCCGAGAACCCCGTAACGGCCAACCCGGTGATCAGGGAGTACATGGACGCGGACGGGAACCCCGTCCAGCTCGAGCTGGTCCCCACCCCCGCCAAGTTCTTGCCGGACGAGGTGCTCTTCGCCGTGAAGGTGCCCATCACGGGGGGGCTCAAGGCCTTCTTCGCCACCCACGACGTGTGCGGGACCAGCAGGTCGAGTGCGGCGGGGTGGAAGTGCATCGCTACCACATTCCCGGACGCGAACTGGACCTTGCCGTCCTTCGACGACTCCAAGTGGCTTCCGGCCAAGGCGCTGAAGAAGGGGGAGGCCTGCTCGGGCATGCCCACGGATTGCACTGCTCTTCCCCCCGACGCGCAGGGGATATGGGCCGACACCTGCACAGGAAGTGGGGGACCCAACCAGGGCAACGTCTACTGTCGCTTGCGGGTGCCGCAGACCTGCGACTTGACAGCGAGGGCGGGTTCCGACGACAGGGTCAAAACCTGGTGCCCCGACCTGGCCAATGCGGTGGCGACGGCGCGCTTCGCCTCCCCGACCCTGCATTGGCTTTACGCGAACGGGCTGGAGGTCGGGGGCGACCAGACGATGGTGATCCCGGCGGGCACCACGAGCTTTGCCTTGGACCCCGCCGCGCCCACCGTGGTCCTGGCTTTTAAGGCTGTGGATGACACGCGCAAGGTGGTGAAGAGCTTCATCAAGGGCCAGTTCAATCTGTGCGGGTTCGAGCACGTGACGGACGCGTCGTGGAGGTGTGCACCCTCGGAGCCCTTCACGGACGACTGGCTGCAGCCTGGCTTCGACGACTCGGAGTGGGACCCTGTCCGCGTCGTCGACGGCTTCCCTTGGCAGCCCAACCCCTCGGCGGGCATGAGCCCCGAGTCCTCCTGGGTCTGGGCTCAGAGCGGGATCCAGACCTTCTGCCGGCTGGAGGTCCCGAACCCCGTGTACGGGGCCAAGCAGTTCTTTGAGATTGCATAGATGAAGGACTGGGACCGAGTGCGGTCAAGACGGAGACGGAGGGAGGAAGTATCCCCGGAAGCGTGAGATGCGATCGGTGCATGACTGCGGGCAGAGAGCGGTGAGGACTGGCAGTACTCTTGGGTACGAGAGGAGAGAAAGGTGCAAGTCCGTCACAAGCATGTCGGGAGCTGCAGCCCATCGAGGGAGGATAGGGTAGAACGTAAAGGAAAACTCATGAGGGTGTGCATGGATGCGAAGTGCTGGCTATCTACGTATGCTTTCATCCTACGCCAAAAAGCACTGAAGAATCTAAAAGGAAGAGAAATTTGTGGCTTTTTTTCTTTCCTGGTTCTTTTTTTCGGTTCAAGTTCTGCTGTAGGCTATGCATTTACATCTCTTCTTAGAGGTGTTTCCCCGACGTTATGTGATCAGGATGTGTGGGGAGCGGCAAGGCTTACTTGAGGGGGGGGTTCCGATTTCAAGGATGCTGCGAAGCATGGCGATAGATTCCCGTCTCATTCACTAGTTTTTCAATTTTTCAACAACTGTCTTATACGCTTTGCTGTTTTCAAGGAGCCAAAAGACTGCTGTATAATACTGCCCAAGTGATTCTATCATGTGCACGCTACCTAGTGGATAGCTCGGACCAGTCTGAAATAATGTAAGATGGGAAGCTTCCCTCGGCACAACCGCTCCTTCCTCCCTCCATAAATCTTGGTTTGATACCAAGAGCCGTCGCAACGGTTGTGAGATGAGAGAACTGAGTCTCCATGGCTCCTGTCCCGAATATTCCACTTCCTCCGTCATCGCCTTGCTCCTTGGCTCGCTTTTGCTCGGACAGCTCAGAGCTCCTTTCTGGGATTGCACTGGCGGTTTTAGACGTATCTAGCAGAGCTGCAAGTGCAGCCAAAGATTCTTTCAGCTGCAGCACGTCATTTTGAAGGGGCGTAAGCGTGACAGCCGTCTGTTGCTGATGTCGACTGAGGGCATCCTCTAAAGTGTCAGTCAATTCCTCCATGGCAACCTGATTTGCCAGAATTTTCGTTTCCAGGCACTGCACTTTCTCATAAAGCCTTTTCAAAAACTTTCTATCTTCAGAATCGTCCACGAGTGCCATTTTTCCTGCTATTACTCTGCTCAGGTCCTCTCGTTCCGAGCTGTCGGGCACTAGCTTTTGCCGTCTTGGGGACCACGGAGCCATTTTCCGCCACCTAATCAGATTCCGAAAGTAGCCAGCCCCGAGGAATCTGAAGGCCGTAAGTAATACTATCGTGCCAGCAGCCGTGCATAGAAGGTGCTGTGACGTTGCGGTCATCTGTGAAGAAACTTGCGGGGGCTGGAGGGTCCACGACTTGAAGTGGCGTCACTCTCACTTGTACGGTCAGGCGGGCAGGAATATGAATTTCGAGGGGAAAGCATAGGAGTCGTTAGCTCATAAACTCGGGCATCTTTCGTTCTGTAGTGTAGCACATTTTGAAAAAAGCGCTCCAGTTTCCACGTCGAGCAGCGGGCGGATAAATTTTGAGTAATAGCAAACTGGAAAAACGCGGTCCTTGCCTCCCTTCTCCCACAGAGACCTGCAAGTTGTCGCTGCAATCGCCCATCTCTTAGCGCCACCAGCTCGATTGACTGCTGAAGGCACTTATATAAGCATGACAGGAGCTACAAGCCAAGAATGTGAACGTGAAGATAGGCGGTCTCGGCTACGTCCTCGGCCTCGATCCACGGCAGCTTGTCCGACAGGCTCTTCTTCGTCGAAGAGTGATTTTCCTGTCGACTCTCCAGGACATCCATCTTCAAACGACGCGCAAGACATCGTGGACAACTACCGGTGTGTGTGTCAGCAACTAAGAGCTTTTCGAGGGCGGGTATTGAATCATGAGGAAAAGGCCATGGTGGAGGAGATAGGAGCGGAGGCTCGGGCCACGGCCCTGGGGAACCGTGCGATCGAACGCCATCAACATGACGAGCAAGAAGACACGATGCGATCGCGCTTAAGAGCCAAAGATGGAGACATACGAGAGAGGGCGCAATTCTCCCCGTGTAAAGAACAAGACGACGTGATGGATCGATTTTTGCGTCGGCAGGAAGAAGAACATCAATACGAAAAGGCACGATTGGAGACGTACTGTGGCAAACTCCAACGCCAGGCGCGTCAAGCCCTTCAGGCAGCAAAAAGTGCACAGGTAAATATTATGTGCTAAGGCATGCATTCATAGTATTTTGCCAGACAGTAGCTCATTACATCCAACTCCTTCCTCTCTTCCGCACCTTAGCGCCAAGCCCTGATTGCCGAGACAGACCTGGAGCACGAATGCAACAGCTCGCGCCAAGAAATTTTTCGGTTGCAACAACAGATTGAGGAACTGGCTCGAGGTTTGCAAGCTCAACGACGTGTAACCGCAGAACGTGACGCGGAAATTATCTCACTGCGAGAGCGTCTTTCAATGGCCCAAGCTCGGGAAGAAGCGCTGGCTCAACAAGCGACTCGCAGCACGGCTTTGAAGGAGGAGGTTGAATCTTTGCGAAAATGCCTGGAGCAGGCGAATGGAATGGTGCTATTTAAAAAAACCGGGGTGTCAGAGGAGGCAGAGCGGGCGAAAGTTGAAGCCAGGAGGCGACATTTGAGAGAGCAAAGGCGGCTGATAGAAAAGGACTTATTGCTGGAAATCGATACGTTAGAAGCTCTCTCTGTAATGACATCAAAGCTCTCAGATTTTGAGATCTCGGAAAAGTAACGACGAACTCAGTTGAACTGCTACATCGCCTATTCAGCATGCGTGTTTCGTGTTCATTCTCAAGCGCCTTCGTAACCTGAAAGCAGAGATTGCCGTCAGATGTTTGTCCAGACCTAAGTCAGCTTTCTTACCAGAAGTACAGAGTCTGGCAGCCCAGCGAAACCCCTAGGGTGTCGCAATTTGCAAAGAGCGATGAATTAAATGTGTCCATTTCGATGTCGGAATTTCACAAGGGGTCACGTTTTACTGTTCAAGAATTACTGTAACTGTTAATAGAATACCGTCTACAGTTTCGAAACAAGAAAACTCTTTCCAAGCCTACCTAACTGCTGGCTTGTTCCATGCATGGCAGTGCTTTTGCGATTGTGGCCTGTGCCCTGACTAATCTAATCCACCTGAACTCTGACCTGCTCCCCACCCATCAACCCCCTTCAAACATGTTCCTGCTCCACATATCTTTCAATGCCAACGGGCTCGACTTCCGATGCCTAAAAAGGTCCTGCCTCCAAATCGACCAACGTCTTAAAAGCGTCGACACGGAATTGCTTCTCCCGCTGAGCGCCTTTCCGCCAGGTACCTTTCACATTGCTAGATATCCCGTCCAATATCAGCGCTTCTGATGCATTTATTACACGCATGATCAATGCGTGTACCATCTCGCGACATGGGACAATAGGCACTGTTATGTTTACTTGAGCTCCGGGCGCAAACGTCGTCGCTCCCGTAACCCATTCCTCTGAATCACCTAACCCTGTTCTGACCGAAATACCTAGGGAGAAATTTGCCTTACGTTGGCTGTTGTTTACGTGCAGGCTCAGCGGCATGGCGCAGCCAGCGACCTTGATGCTGCTGTCCCCCATGTCCTGTACCACCTCTCCGATTCTTCGGTAACTACTCATGTCTCCTCGTCGAAGCATTGCAGAAACATTATATCTTTGACCTGTGTCATCGTATATTGAAAATTCATTCATTTTGAGCTACTTGGCCTCAGCAGATTTGCCCAGCTTCTGACCAAAGGAGCAATCCACGATGAACACTACGACCAGGAAGGGCGAAAAATACGGAATTAAACCATAACCAAACCATAAGCACATTGTTTGGGCTGTGTACATTGGGCCTACCTGCGACATATTGAAAGTTCTTGAGAAGAAACAGTGCTAGGAAAGTCAATAATACAGTCGTCATGATGACTTTCGGAAATTTCGATGTGGGTGAAGCCAGCTCCGAGCAGTCCTTGCACGACAAACCCGCCAGTGCTTGGGATAAGGCCACAACGACCTTTCCCAGACCTTCCTGTGGATGAAAGACGAATAAAATAGAAGCGCTCGCGGTGCATGGCTCGTGAGGGACTGATCGAGATGCTAAGCTGGGTGCGCGTACGCAGCCTGAAGCGCGACGTTCCCGTGACACCGAGTGGGCCCGATATGAGATGACGAAACGAAATCCCCAAAATGAATACCACTCTCGAGGTTTTCGAACGCGAAAGACCTCACGTGCAACGCCGGTCTATTTTTCTTTATATCCTTTCCTGGCAAGCACATTGTTTTTTGAGAAGAAGACGGGTCTCAACGTATTGCGATTCCTCCCTTTCTCACTGTCACCGTCGTCCAAAGCCTTCTCCTCCTTGAATACACGAAGCCTGTCGCTACATCAATCTCCTGCCTATCCCAATCTAATTGCGAAGCAGCCCCTCGATCGCCGCACATGCCATCGGCGCCAAAGTTTGAGACTGCGACTTCACTGCCAGCTTGGCACTTGCCACCCCGGCTTGCAGCGTTATTTCCACCAAGAAGTGCACCGGCGGCGTCGTCACTGTTACAGCCGAAAAGTATAAGCTCTCTTGGGTTGTCCCTGGCACAGGGCGACGGGCTACAAAGGCTACGTGGCGAGAGCCAAGCTTAGAAACAACTGCGTCGGGCGAGCTGAAGGCAGGGGGAAGGCTCCCTGCCAATGTTGTCACCTCATTCGCGTCGTCTATGGCTTTCCAAGCTGGAATGAAGCCTGCCCGATCCGTCTGTCCGGACGCCGCAAAGAGCACACTCAGGTCGTAAGGGATAGCAAAGTAGAAGACGTGGCCCGAGGCCATGTTTTTAACGGCCGTCTGCAGTTGCAGCGACGGTGGAGCTCCTGAAGCCACCATGGATGGCGCAAAGGTGAGGGGTAGAACGTAATTCGTCGCGCCACCTTGGGGAACAGGGGCTGGGAAGGCAATCTGAGGGGAGACAGGCGTGATCCCGAAGGTGTTGACGTTGAACTTGATCGCCAGCACCTGAAGGGGGGTGGGTCCTGTGTTTTGGAAGGTCATGTCGCAAAAAATGCCCCCGCCCTCCTGCCGCAAGGCCGCTCGGATACCGATACCCCCGCCTTGCTCCGGTGTACACACGAGGGGCCTGTCCACTTGCGTGTTGGCCTGGCTGCTCCCGGCTGTTCCGCCGCCGTTGCTGTCCCCCCCGCCTAAGAAGTCATCGAGGCCTCCGTCTTTCCCTCCCGTCGTCGCAGGAGGCGCCTCGTCAACCCCCCCGAGGTCCAGCAAGTCCACCTCCCCTCCCGGGCCTCCCCCGTTCCCGCTCCCAGCCGCTTGCTTGGAAGGGCCCTTGGCCGCGCCGATGGCACCGATCTCCCCCTCCAGGTACTCCAAGTCGTCGTCGTATTCCTCCCCCACCCCTCCGCTCACGTGTCCCACCGGCACCGCCATTCGAACCACGAAGGCTTCGGGCGGCTTGTGGTAGATGGAGGACAAGGTAGCCAGCTGATGAATGAGTTGGTCCAGCAGCGCCGGTTCGAGGGCGAAGGTGTCGTCCGCGATGGTCGGCTTCTCCCCCAGCACCACCGCACGCGCCACCTGGGGGCTGTGGGAAAGCAGGCGCCAGTAGATGAACCCCCGATCCCGCAAGTCTGGATTGTCGGTGCCCTCCGTGGCCATGTTCAGGACCCGCTGGACCAGCGCCTGTGTCTCCGCGGGCTGCTTCAAAAAGATCTTCACGGTGGCCGTCAGAAGCTGCAGCTGCACCTGCGGCGTCTCCTCCAGGAACGAGTCGAGGAAGAAGGAATCCAAAAGCTCGTCCGCGTTCTCAATCCGGTCCGCGTACTCGCCAATGATCCAGATCATGCTCGCCTTGGCCTCCGGCTCGTCCAGCGTCTCCAAATTCTCGCACAGGGCCGCGATCACCTGCTCGTACCGGTTCGGGTACCGGCGGAAGATGTCCTTGATGACGATGATCGCCTCCTGCACCACGTAGTTCACTTTCGTCTGGATCAGCTCCAGCAGCACGTTGATGCACCTCTCGGCCGCCCGTTCCAGCTTGATCGCGGTGCGTCCGATGGCCCGGACCGCGCGACGGACAAAGTCCACGTCCACCTCCTGCGCGTACTCCTTCAGCTCCAAGAGCACTTGCTCCGCGTTGCGGTCCGAGGCCAGGCGGATGATGATTTCGAGCTTCTCCATTTTCACGTAGATGGGGTCGTTGTACTTGCAGAAGAAGACCTGTAATGGGGCGAAACGGGGCACGAGACTGAGCACTGGTCGGCGTCCCCTTCCCCTCACGCACTTTGCTACATCGACACCACGTCCCCTGGCACCATGCTCGCCCCCCATTTCTGCCCCTCACCTTGATCTCGTGCTCTAAGATCGCGGACCGCTTCTGCACGATTAGGTTGATGTTCCTCAGCGCTACGTACTGGATCTCCGGCTCCGAGTTCAAGAGCGTTACCAGGGGAGGCGCGAGTTTGCGGGTGAGCGTGCGGACCACGTCGGGATTGCAGAGCTCCATGTACCCGAGCACGACTTTGACGGCACTCATGACCACGGCCGAGTTCGCGTGCTGGAGCCGGGGGGTGACCCGCTCAACGATCCCCTCAGACTCCACCTCGTCCGCGGGCTGGTACCGGGAGAGGGCGTCAAGAATGTAGACCTGGCCCCACTCCGTGCACTCATTCAGCGCCGCCAGGAGCTTCTGCAGGACGGAGCCCGTGATCAAGGTCACGTCTTGCCCGGACGTCGCCTGGATCGCGGAGAGCGCGGCCACGGCGTTCGCCACGACCGTGGGGTTGGAGTCGCAAATCAGGTCCCTGAGCACGTCTAAAAACCCTCGATCCTCCACCATGTCGGGGCTGATGTCGTAGAGCTTGGCCACGCACACGGCCGCCGTCTTCCGCACATAGGGGTCGTCGTCCCGCAGGGCCCGGGCTAGGGGCTCGCACAGGTACTCGACGATCCGGTCCACGCGGATGCAGCCCATGGTACGCACGGCCAGGGCGCGGATGAGCGGATTGGCGTCGTTCGCGTCCTTGCAAAAGGTGTTGACGGCGAGGAGGGCCAGGTCCGGGTTGCTTTTGGCGTAGTTGATGATGTACAAATACACGAGTTTTTTAAGCTCCACATTGGCCGTTTGAATGCAGTTGACCACGTCCGTGAAGAGCATGGACACGTCCTTGCCAACGGTCATGTTGGCAATGACCTTCTTGACCGCGTCACGTTTCTTATCTTTGTTTTGAGATTGAAGCTCTTCGCGGAGCTCATGGGTTTCGCCCTTCTTGCTGGTATTGTGGAAGAAGCGAGAATCCGAACCACCGCCGATTTGCCCTACCGCCGCCCGGGCATTGCGAGTGATCTGATTGATCGTACTGCTGATGCTCATGCTTGCAGCGCCGTGTTTTGCGGCGCAGCGGCCACCCCCTGTACAGTGTCGATGGTAACCAGGTCCAAGGACCGGGCCAGAAAAGCACATCAAACGCGGAAAGGGTAAGACATGGAACAAGCCAAACAAAGAGGAGACGTTACATTATGGTGTTCAAAACAGGATATCAGCCCCGTAATGTCGGATTAAATACGGGAATGTCAAAATGATCGCACACATGAGGACAATGTCATCATGAACACAAGGTGCAGTTGGCTGAACTCCCCTGGCCGGGGCTAACCCCCCGAGAAAGGTCACGTACTGAGACCATGTGCGCATGTGACAGACAAATCAAGAGGTGCACGCGGGATTCCTCCCGAATTGAAGCAGTGACTTTGTTCACAGCAAGAGGTAAGAGCGGAGACGACGATGGTAGTGAGAAAGAAGTCCTGTTTTAGCGAGCAGTAGGCCATTGCGGGGCAGACGCCGCTGGCAAAACGCACCGCCGCACTCAATACGTCCACGGTGACAATATCACCACGCTCCTCGCATCAGCAACGGAGCAGGAATCGTACGCGGCAGGGCATAATAGGGGCGGACACCAGGGTATCGCGCGCATGGGCGCTCGACATACATCGCCTCTGATCGCCTTGGTTGCCCTACCAGTCCACTCCCTAGCCCCCCAATCCCGGTTTACACACTTATAAAAGATCCTGGAAAGCAACTTTCGGTTTGCGAAATCAGGAATTACTCCGGCACGCTTATAAATTACGTGTAGGGGAAACATCGCGTTTCTTTTAGCTAGGATTCCAACAAACGTATTACATCATTGCCATACCCCACATTGAGAGGTTCCTCAGGCGGTGCTGCTTATAGGAGTATTTTTTCTTTTTTTTTCCCGATCGAACACGCCGTGACGTTAAGTAAATTGACAGTGATTCGAAATTGGGCAGTTGTGCAACGGGGAGGGGAAAGTGGAGGATAGGGTGCCGGTCAACGAGTCCATGAGCGAGACAGTGGCGACGACCGAGGGAAAAGTCGCCCTCTACAAACGGTTGGACCGGGCCATGAAGGCGCGAGCAGTCCGCGAGTGACGGGCATAGCAAAAGAAGAACTGAGCCCAGCCGAGCATCCAAGACCGCCGCGCTTGCTGTCCATGGGTGGAAGAGAAGTAGCCTCACCACTTCCCTCCCTCAGTCATGAACCGCACGCGGACCGCTTAGGGCCTGAAGATGAGGTTAAGGGGCATCATTGGTCGAATCGTGGCCTCTTAGTCTCTGTCCGTGCTTTTTAAAAAGGAGGACGCTTGGCTCTCGCCTGAAAGCCACGCAGGCCCATGTCCGAGTAGACGGGGACAGGGGAAACCGCGCAGGGAGGGGCCCAGGGCGATCCCTCTTTGAGGTGGCGCATGACTACCGCTTGCTCGTTCAGAGTGCTCTATCGTTCACTAGCACGGGTCTCAGGGGCTCTGCGATGAGGAATGTCTCAAGCTCTAGGCTGTGATGGCGTCCACGAAAGGAGGGGCGGATTAGGGGTCCGACGGGGCAGGAGCAGAGACCGGGGTCGATGAGGGGGAAGGCTGGGAGTCGCAGCACTTGGTGAGCTACACCCCGGAGCGGGGGGGGAGGAAACTGACTGACGGGTGGGAAGGGGGGGGAATATGATTTTGGCGTATTTTTAATGGCTTCTCGTACAAATTTTGAGTGCCCTTGTCCACAGGCATGTGTCGGCTGGGAGGACCCTCCTAGCCAAGCACCCTGTACTCAAAAAGCGCACAAGAAACGGCGTGTTTCTCGAGCACCCGGCAGCTCTGCCAATAAACTGATTCCAAAACGAAGAATGAAGGTTTGATTCTTTGAGCTTTTATCGTTTCCATCATGCTCTGCCCTTGAGTAGTAGCTCCTTGGCCTGTGTCACGTGGGAGAAGATGCGTTACTACTCGCCTCATCGACCCGACGGTCTACTCCTGATCCCGGAGCTACACATTCATACCTCATTTATCTTTGACGCAAGATAAGTAGATCCGCCCGTGTCGGGGTGGTTGAGCATGAGAATTCGCCGATGCGCCTCCTTTATCCGCTGGGGGGACGCGCTTTCCCTGTCAGATCGCACACGGAGCCTGTGGAATGAGGTTTCGCCTTTAAAAGTACACCCAGTCCCTAAAACGTACCTGACTCCCAAAATGAGGGCCGCCTCCCGTCGAGTCATTTTATCCTCAAAGCCCCCCTCGTAAAAGCGCTTGGCGAACAAGGAGCTCATACCCCCTGAGAAGCCCCCGCCCCCTCCGCTCTTCCCGCCGTCTGCCTTGTCTTCCGCTCCCTCTGCCGCCTTCTTGGCTTGCCACTGCTTGTAGGCCTGGTAAGTGGGTGGAACGCGGGGCCTGTGAGACGAGCCAAGAGAGGAGCATGGGGACAGGAGGCATGCACGCCGCGCATCACAATCACACGTACCCGCAGTCCGTACTGGAGCGCCAAGGCCCCACCTGCCACGACCAAGCCACCCACTACAAGGTTTTCTTGGCGCCTAGTCGCATGCAATGCCCGGATTTGTTGCCATTGGCTCATTAAGCGGCTGTCTTCCCCCGCCCCACCATGGCTCATGGTGCGAACAAGTCGTCGAGACTCCCATCTTCTGTGTAGGAAGACCAGCGAGTCAATTTCATGCATCGTTGATCTCTATACACCATCTCTTTGTCAAGCCCTCACCTTTGTATTCCTTTGCTGCGCTTCTCGCCCTGAGCGTCCGTTGAGAGTGACGGCGGTTGGATGGCTGATGTAAGGGAGCTTAACCAACTACCGCATCGATATGGTGGCACCAGGACCAGCGTACCAGTCGCATGCCTTACGTTGCTGGTTAGGCATGGAGGCAAGGGGACACTGCGGAAGATTCTCATGTGTATGCCCTTCCCTTCGTCAGTAGTAGGAAAAATAACGTGGGAAAGGTGCAGCGTGATTATACAACAAGACAATTTACTTGCAGCATCCTCGCGCATGGACGCCGCAGCAACACAGGACTCCCTTTCATTTGTCTGTCATTTTCGCACCTCTTCCCCCACACCACGTGCGTGAAGCGCGTTGAAATTGCGACAAAGGGAAGCGCCGGATGGGGAGGAACAAGCCATCTGCAGTCGCTGCAGCACTCGTTCCAAGGAGCTCGAGCCGCTAAAATTCTTCATCATAGGAACCTCAACACTGATGGTGCTATGAGGCATCCGAATTCCTTAACACAGTAGCATGAGCTTTGAAAGATACAAGCGAACCACTCCCCCCTCCGGTCCACTCAACTCTTTCTGACGCGTGCACGTTTTCCTTCTTGTGCAAGACTTTTTGGACCAGGTAAAAGGCATATTTTTTTAGGGGAATCTCAACGCCTGGACGTTGCCAAAACATATCCTCGTTGAGGGAATATGTCGATCACCCAGTGCGTGCTATATGCAGGCACAGGCAAGTTAGTATGAATTGTGGGGGCTAGCAAAGCATCATATTATAATTAAGGAGGACGCGTCATATTTGAATAATTTATTTATGTTATCAGCCTCAGCCTTTAAATATGTCTGAACATGTAATGAAACAGTCCGTCGCAACCATTTACCCGTCTATTCTACGTTCCTCACCACCCTGCATGAAGGACGAAGAGATAGCTAGATCACAGGTCGACACGTTTTCGCCCTGTCCCCCCCGACCCGCTGCCCCCCTCACTTGAGTTATCCTTCGAAGCACGACGTCGTTCTCTCTTCTGTGCGATTTGACGTTGTTTTCGCTGGTACTCCGGGTTCTCGCCCACCCCGAACATGGGGCAGTTGAAACATCCACGCGAAGGGCAGTTCCCGCACCGGAAATCCTTGTTGCCGCTGATCTCCTGCATCCCCTGGTCCCCCCCCGAGGAGGAAAGGAGCCCATCAGAGCCAACCAGTCGGGCCTTATAGTTGATAGTCATGCCTGCCCGCTCCTTCTCCAGGCGCTCCAGCTCCTCGAAGGGCACGTAGTGAATGCAGTCGACGGGGCAGGTCTCGATGGCCGTCTGGATCGTGCGGGGACGGTCCTTCCACTGCTGAAACACGCGCGCCCTGCCGTGCTCGTCGTCCATGTAAAAGGTGTTGGGCGCCGTCATGGCGCAATTCGTGCAACCGATACAAGTGTACTCGTCCACATAGACAAACCGCGCCTGTTTGAGCGTCCCTTCCTCGTCCCGGTCCACAAACTGGTGCGAAGGAGTCTCTTGCAGCTTCGGTGTAAAGCCTGTCTCTAGTTCAACAAGTTTGATGCCAGTGTACGCGCTGAGTTGCGCGGCACTTGCGCCAGAGGCCATCATTTTGGAAGCCTGTTCAGCCTGTCGCTGCTTTCGCTGCAGTTCAGCTATGTCCTCGGGGCCGATGTCCTCATAACCACCCGGCCCGGCTACAACGCCTCTCTTTCTCACTACCGAGAATCCAGTGCCATCTTCCTCTCCGCTTTTATCTTTCACACCTTCCATTTCGTTGCCAAGCATCACAACGAGGCTCGCCTTTTTCAAAGGCTTTGATGGAAATTGCGCCGCCGCACGCCGCGCAGGGTTTGGGATAACCACAAATGCTCCATGCATTTGTACGAGCATTAAAATTAGCAGCAGTATGGCAGTCCTGTTGTGCCTAGGGACCGACGTCTGAGAAGACCGGTGGGCATGCGAGGACGCGCGCCATCCGGCCATGGTATGTCACGCTGGAAGCTCCCAGGAATAGCAGGCGCAAAGCACAGAAATACGAAGCGCGCAAATGTTCCGCACCCTTTCTGGAAGGTCCTGATACAGATCTAGAGGTGTGAATTAGCAGCGTCAGACGGCGTACATTTGAGTGGCATTTGCGACCAAATGTGCAGGGCGCGCTTCGAGTGATTTGAAGAACAAATACACGGGCAAGGCGCGGGATCTCAATAACCTCCTGCCCTTAGCGTCTAAAGAAAATACGTGGACATTGCACGACAACAGACAGCAACGAACAGATCATGGACACAGCCTCCCTTTTGTATTCTCTTTTGCTGGCGACAAGTGTATTGAATTGAGAATCATCTTACAAACGTCATAAGTTCTGAACTGCAGAGAAGGGGGCCAGGCGTAATGCTTTATCATATGGATTAGGTGGCTGACGCGCCTTCACGAAGCTTTGCCTCCAACATTATGCTACACAATTTTAGTTACATAACTAGGTTGTTCATTCTGAAGGTAATTTATAGCGACAACGCATGAGATTCCCACATTCGTTTCTACGTTTCGCCAAAGAAAAAACGGACACGACAGTTGCCCTGCCATTTATACGTTGGAATCGGTTTTCTCATTCTGTCATGGTCTTTCGCTTTCCTCAAGCATTTCTCTCTCTCTCCGCACCATGGTCTTCGGCGAGCCCTAGTTATCACAATGAGTTTCTGAATTTATTATTCCCTACTAAAAGTGCACTGTGTATTATGTATAAGATATTACCTTTTACTATTCCATGAATGCCCATGTAAGTACTCTTCACTCAACTAGCCTACCGTACTTTCTCGAGTTCTGCCGTCTCCCCCTCATTTTCGAATCTTTACTGCTGTCAACGCTCAAAGGATATTAATTATGTCCATCTCGCGGCAGCCATTTCACTGTATCTCGCCATGTATGTGTATGTATACCTCTAACGCTGACAGTATGTCTCAGGACACGAGGACGACGAAATGGGGATGCCATTATGTTCAGTCGGTCTTTCCGGTCATCACGATGTTGTCGTTTAGGATTCCCATTTTCAAACCCATCACATGGCGCTCTTGTTCCCACACTCGCATTTTTGTTCCCCGTCCTGCCCACAACGAGAGACTGTCAATCATCGTAGGCTCATTTCACGTTCTTAGATCGTTTCCGTTGCCGTTGTCGCTCGCTTGTTCGCGTCTGTTGCACCTCCTCACCTTCACGATCAGTCGACCCACCCGTCGCCGTCACGGGCCTGGCGGCGGAGGAGGAGTGCAAAGTCTCCACATTCTCCTTTTGTCCGCGTGGCTCCCTTTCCACCCCTCCAGAGATGGTACTTTCGGAATCGGATCGCCCCGACCGCGCATGTGAGGCGCAGCCCGGCAGTGGAGCCCAGTATTTCTCCTTCTTGGAGTCAAAGAACTCCCGCCATTCCGGCCAGTGCTCCCGACGGATGTAGGACAAGGGCGTAGCCCCCCGGCAGTCCACGACGCGGATAAGTGAAGGGTCCTGGTCCATTATGGCGGACACGCAGTCGAAGACTGGGACCTTGGCCCAGCAGGCGTCGTGCAAGGGAGTGCGGCCCAGGTCGTCGCACATGTGGACTCGGCCCCCGTTCTCGAGGAGGAACCGCAGAGTCTCGGCCTGGCCGCGCCGGCAGGATATGTGCACGATACTCTCCCCAAAACGATTGCAAGCGTCCATCTGTCGCCCCGCCGCGGCCATATCCCGCAGGCTCCCCAGATCCCCCGTCCTGACCGCCGTGACAAGGGGGATGTCGTAGTCCGTCACTTGCTTGGCGGTGGGCGGGCGGAAGAAGGCCTGTGTCTTGGCGAGCAGTGGGGATGTTTCGTAACCCCTTTCTTGGAGAATGCCCCACAAAAAGTCCTGCGGGGAGGCCTCGTTGTTCAACAACGCCGGCTCCGAGGCGGGCCTCGTCATTTTTTTGCGCGGACGCTTGCAGCCGGCGCCGCTTGGGGGGGAGCATGACAAAGGAATGACGCCCAGGGTGTCCATACTATCGCCGTCAAATATTTGCTGCTGGTGTCGTTGAAGCACCATGTCTACGCCCCAAGTGGTCGTATTTTTGCTGGCCTGCTCCCATTCTTCCATTGCGAGCAACCTGCCTTTCTCCTCCACGTCACCCGTGCCGGAACCCCTATCCGCCGACGCGGTATGGCTGGGAGAGACGGTGACCGCGTCATCGTTACTAGCGTTGTTCAGAAGCTCTCGGCAGTGCTCAGGTTCTGACGAGAGAGTGCTCGCCTTGTCAGCTCCGAAGAAACTGTCAGTGCTGGCGCTGTGCGATATCCTGTTCCCTGCCACACCATGAACAGGGCTCATTGCCGCCTCCGGAGATAAGGCTCCAGACGTGTGGCTCGACTGAGACTGAGCCATATTGTTAGTGTCTTGAGCCTCCGAGGGCCAGGAGGACGCCGTTTCGCATGCAGTCATAGTGACTCACGGGACACAACGGCAGGCAACCTGGTCAGAAAGTCTTGGACTTGGAAAAGACAACCTAGGTGACCGTGGAATGGCAGCAAGTCGTCTCGTTTCCTCCCTTGTCCCCGGCTAAGCGGCAAAAAGCTGTGTTCTGTGGGACTGAAAGGAGATAGGCGACCAAAAATGTGAGCTGGCGAGCCGTGTCAGACATGAGTTCAGCCATCAGCGCGACATGTGGCGCGTAAATGCACATTCGCACTGTTTCGGGAACAGAGCTACCGCCGCATAGGCTCAATAGGGTTGCATTTCAGTTGTTGCATGCAAAAACACATAATGTGCCTGCTAGGTGCCTGAACCGGTCGGGCACAAGTGCGACGACTGCCCCGTCGCACGGTCGCTACGTCAGTCTCACCACGCAAAGTTTCAGGGGAAAAAATTGGGCTTGAAAAGTCATACGAGTTACTGTATGCATGTGATCATGGAAATTTGTCAGCAGCAGACGGGGAAAGTGTCAATATGAGCCACTTTCACTCAGTCCCTGTTCCGAGGTAAACAAGTCTTCGGTAAAGGGCGCAAAATGCAGTTGAATGTCACGAGACGCATCTTTTCGTTTCATGAAATGTACAGATTCATGGCACGAGGTGCCATTGGTAGCTGTCTAAGAAGTGAGAATGAGGGAAAGGAAGGGACTGCGTGGCCGAGTAAGCAAGACACCTACGCAGAGAGCTTTGGAGTATGGGGAGTGAAAGAGCGACTCATCGGATTAGGTGGTGTGTCAGAGCTTGCTTGCGGATACTTCGCTGTTGCAGGCCCTCAAACATGTGGTTTCTACACGCCGGAAGTCCGAAAAATGAAAGACTGAGCAAGAATACGTCAATTATCGTTTACCACGCACCTGCATGCTTTGTCGAAATCCTGTGTTGGACTTAACGAGGCCCCAACTTCATTACACGATCCCAGGGAAAATGACCCGTGCTTGCTGACGTTGCACCGCCGATGACACATTTTGAACCGTCCATTCAACCGTTACGCCGCCCCAGCACGAGAAACATCATGCGAGCGGCTCTACATAGCCTTTGTATGTGCCGGCACTCTGGAAAAATCTTGTGTGGACTGATTACACTTTGATTCAATCATACGTGACAGGGTGATGTCGCTTGCGCCTCGGCCCAAGCGGCGGCCTGATGGATCCTTTGAAGCCTCCAAACTACCGATCTTTGAAAGGAGCGCGACTTTCAGCGGGAGGAAGCGTGCGAGGTCAGCAAGCGAGACGGAGCAGCAACAATATGATAGCAGTTGCCCTCTTCAAAATGATGTGTCATCGGAGCATCTTTCGGATGTAGTTGCTGCTATTTTGCTTTTAATCCAACGCTTCTACCAGGGAACTAGCACGAACGATTCTCGGAGGCTGAAAATGGAAAACTGTCCTGTAGTCCTGCAACATCAGCTCTACACGGTCTTAGACGATCATACGTCCGTTGACGTCGAACTCGAGGACTTAAAGACGAGCAATCATGTGCGCCTATTTCGTCTCCTTACTTTGCGGCGCGACATTGGTGTGCTCCTCACCTCCACTTACAAAGCTCGCGTTCAGGCCGCCTTTGCAGCGTTCGCTCAACAAGAGGAAACACGAGGACGGGATGAGAATATCACAGAATCAATATGCAACAGTGTGACTGAGAGAGAAGAAGATGGAAACGACAAGAGATCCAGAAACAGCAGCGTGCAGGCCTCCAAGCTCTCGGCGCGACACATGGCCCTCGTCTCCGATTTCTTCCTGAAGACCGTGGACCGAGTCACGAATATAAGTATGACACAACACCAGCTAGAGAGTCTGTGGGGAGAGTACACGCAGAGTATTTCCCACTCCCAAGCGCCCGCTTGCCCTAGATCAAGCATGTCCGCCGGCCCTGGTAAAAGGCGAGCTGCTCCTTCCCTGCTTCCGAGCATCGATGAAGTCACACGCGTTCTCATTCATTATGGTTTTCTCGCGCGGCGTGTCGATGCTGTGTACGAAGGACCTGCATATTGGTTCTCAGCCCCCGAACTCGGAAGTGTGACCGCCTCCCTGCCTCGCGGCCGCAAGGCCATCCTGGCGGCCCTGGCACGGTCGCGGTATAAGGAACTTTCGGAGCAGAACTTGGGGGCTTTGCGGCTTAAGGGGACAGCGCTCTCGCTCTCTTTTCATATGGCGGATCTGGTTGGGAGTGGGGAGGTTTTGGCCGTACCCACAGCCTCTGGAATGTTTTTAAGATTGCCCGCGCGAACGGCGTCCGGCGCCACTGGAAGATGACATGAAGGCCATTGATCGAAGAAACATGCCGGCGCAATTTTGAAAATTATCTTGTGAAAGAAAATCTAGTCAAATGAATATCAAATTAGATAGTACCCAGAAGGTAACTGAAATTTTGTCCATCTTAAACTATAGAGGCACATTGCTTCCTTTGCTCTTCCGAGATACAGGCACCAAAAATGCCGATCTGGCGTAGATTAATCCTCTGTGCGCTCCATTTCCTTTCTGACTTGAAAGACTCTGATAGCCCTCGTTTCGAGTAGCAGCTATCATGTACGCTGCCTCCACATAATAGTTGGAGTTGGCGAAGATGGGCTAGAGCCACCGGGCTAGGGAGAGACAGTGACCATGAGAAAGTCGGGTCGACACTAGGGGAACATGGGCGGAGAGAGGAGACCGGTCGTCTCCGGGTACCCAAACATGACATTGAAGTTCTGGACGGCCTGACCTGAGGCCCCCTGGGGAAGTGACACAAAGTATGAGTGAATGTGTTGACATTCGAGGGCTCAATTGCTGAGGAGGAAGCGCGCTGGGCCGTACAGGGGGCTAAACGTCCGCCACTTTGAGCGTTGAAAATAGGGAGAGTATTGACGCGAAAGGCCTGTAAGCTCCATCGCAGCTTTCACCCACGCGAGTCGCCTCTTACCTTAACCAAGTTGTCTATCGCGCTGACGATGATGGCCCGCCCCGGGACGCGGTCCGCGAAGACGTTGATGAAGCAGTGGTTGCTTCCCCGCACGTGCCGGGTTTCGGGCACCTTGCTGCCCTCCAGTACATGCACAAAAGGCTCCTGTGCATACAGACCCTGCAAGTGCGCCTTCAAATCTGCGGCTGTCTTACCTGGGGCGGTTTTCACGTAGATGGACTCGAGGATCCCGCGTGACATGGGCATCAAGTGCGGTGTGAAGTTGATGACCACCTCCTTGCCGCCTGCCGCCTCCCGGAGGCCCTGCTCGATCTCGGGAGCGTGTCGGTGGGAAGCGATTCCGTAGGCAGAGATCCCATCCGTGACTTCGCAGTAGAGAATGTTCTGGGGTGTGGAAAAACGGGAGCATCCACCATGCGGTTGGGGGTGACGCGGCTGGTCGATACGGCGCGTTATCCTCACCACCCCACTCGCGCTTAGTGAATCCTCCCTTTAGCTTCTTCGCGCCATGTGTACCCTATAACTCCCTTCCTACCTGCTTCAGGGAGCGCCCCGCGCCTGTCGTGCCTGACTTGGCGTCGATGATGATGTCTTCCTGGGAGACCAGGCCGCTCCGCAGGAGCGGCACGAGCGGGAGCTGGGCCGCGGTAGGATAGCAGCCAGGATTGGCCACCAGCCGGCAAGCTTTTACCTGATCTCGGCTAAACTCTGTGATGGCATAGACGGCCTCTTTCTGGAGCTCGGGGGCCTTGTGCTCGCCCCCATACCACTCCTTGTACACCTCGATGTCCGCGAGCCTGAAGTCGGCGGATAGGTCCACCACCTTAACGCTGGGCGGCAACGAGGCGATCACCAGCTGGGTTGTGGCGTGTGGGAGGCAGCAGAAGATGACATCGACCTCCTGGCCCCACTTCTCGGGAGACATGTCCTCGAATTTGCTGAGCCTGGGGAGATCCTGGGTCGAACACAGGGACGGACGTATTCGATTTCAGTCTTTCGTCTAAACACTGTCTGACTTTAGGCGCTATAGGATTAAACCACGCCTCTTGCTCCACCTTGTTTTCGTCACGACTCTTCATCGAGATGAAGCGCAGCTTTCAGTGAGACGCACCTTCACGTAGCTGAACTGCGGAAAGACCTCGCTGAAAGCCAGGCCTGCCGAGCGATCCGCCGTAAGGTATTTGATTTTGGCATATGGATGCTGCAGAAGGATGCGCATCAATTCCGCACCCGTGTACCCAGAAGCACCCAAAATGCCGACCCTCGCGCTGGGCACCGATGACCCCCCTCTGGCGGCGGACAAGGTCGTTGTACGACCTCGTCGAGGGTTGAGATCACAGGTCGTCTGCATGGATGGTGTAATACATCATAGCGTCAAATGTGCACGCGGTAAGAAGCCCGATTCATCACTCACCAATGCCTTGGTGCGTCCAAAGGGGCTAGCGCTAAATTGAAGGAGGAAAGCCTGTGCGGAGGCCACCAGAAGGCAGAAGCAGCTCACTGTTCTCGACAACGACGCAACGTTGTGCAACATATTTTTTGCTTCCTCCTGCGATATGAATGGAAATCAAAGTACTCAGTGTCAAGCTTGCGTCCATACGTGGATTTTCAGGAATTTGTCGCGGGACACGATGGGGTGGGGCGTAGGAGATGCTCTTCGCTGCTTCCAGGCATTTGGCGACTTCATGGAACCCACATTTGTAGAAATGTCAAGAGGGGCTGGCTTGATTTATGATACAGGTGGGTATGATACGGTTGCATCTCGCACTGTGAGATCGCGGCATGCGTGTTCATTTCTCCGTCTGACTCCGAGCAGGAAGGGGCTTGAATTGAACGAGAAGCCAAGTATCTTACATATCAAATTGATCGCTGTGCGTCCCATCGCTTGAAAGCGTAGCTTCGACAGTCATATACATTTGATGTGTACATATATACACTTTCACTGAACAGGCAGCAGAGAAGTTGTATGTGGGTGGGTGACACTTTCCGAACGCGAGGCAATAAAATACAAGCGGTAATATGGACACACAAAGAATAGACACGGCGAGTGATCATGCTCAGAAAACCCTATCAGGAGGTGACGGGGCAGCGAGCGCGAAGCAACCCAGCGTTGTCAGGCATGATGGTCCTCTTGTATGTATAGACCGTGGCCAATCTGCTCTTCCCGAGCAAGGCTACGACTTTTTAATGGAGACGCTTGGATGTGATTTGGGGAGCGAGCTCCTGGGGTCCAGCAAGGAGGAGTACGGGGCACGATGGCTGAGAGAAGTACGATTGCGCTTTCAAGAGCGGAGATACGAGAAGACTTGGGAGACGTTTTTGGAGAATGGGGGCAAGTGCGGCGGGCGGTGCACATACTGGGCCATCCTGCAGGTTCCTTCGGACAGATCATTTGACCTTCACGTCCACCCGTGCTTTGAGGTCCTCCACGTCCTTCGCGGAAGGCTTTACGAGAGGCGCATGCTCGGCCCCCCTCTATCCCTAGCAGAGGAGGAAGGCAAGCCAGTTCGGGAGATGGCGCCTGTGGACCTATCTGGGCTGTGCCCGCCTCCCGACTTCCGGGATGGTGTCTTCCAGGAGGACACGATCAACGTGAACGAGATGGGCAGCGTCCATCAAAGCTGGACAGGCGAGGAGGGCTGCATCATTTTACTATTATGGGCCGGAGGGCATTGCTTTATTGATGGGGCTTGTTTGCCGCAGGGCTATGAAAAGGGTGGATGCTGTACAGAGAGCGTGAAGGATTGAAATTTCCCCGTCTGAATCTGGTACCCGGCTTGCGATGTAGCGGGACAAGGGTGAAAACGGGCGAAATGCAAAAAATGAAGCAAAGCGAAGCAAACTTTGACGATCTCCATCCTTTTTGGGGGGGGAGCCCTATGTCGTCTTATAGGAGGGCGCATTTCCTTCCTGCGTCCTAAAAATAAAATGCAACGGACGACTTTACAGCAAACTCAGTTGGACGCTCAGACATCGAACTGTCGTCAAAGACAGTCTAGAAGGCGTTGGGCATGTCGGGCAGGCTCTGTGGGCCGCTTTGTCCACTTCCCCCTTCCTCCCCTTCCTATCCCCCCCCCTTTACACCACTCCCGTCAACTCCAGAGATGAGACCATCATGAACTTAGCCGCTCCGTACTTCT